>Ga0209677_100213_pt1 | contig 43540 bp, 20 predicted proteins | sample AraplaCvi_mCL_r2_2_FD_184285 | JGI IMG/M metagenome (GOLD analysis project Ga0209677, IMG submission 184285) | Arabidopsis root microbial communities from North Carolina, USA - plate scrape CL_Cvi_mCL_r2 (SPAdes) (version 2) | ecosystem: Host-associated > Plants > Roots > Endosphere | place: USA... | reverse complement strand
GGCCACTGGTTCTGGAGCGCCCTGCTCGCCCAGCGCCTGGTCTACAAGGACATCCTCTGGGCCGCCGCGCTGATCAACGTGTTCGCGCTGGCGCTGCCGCTGTTCTCGATGAACGTGTACGACCGCGTGGTGCCCAACTCGGCGTTCGAGACGCTGTGGGCGCTGTCCATCGGCGTGCTGCTGATCCTGGGCTCGGACCTGCTGATGCGCAAGCTGCGCAGCCGCTTCGTCGACGAGGCCAGCGCACGCATCGACGTGAAGATCTCCGCCACGCTGCTGGAGCGCGTGCTGGGCATGCGGCTGGAGAACCGGCCCGAGTCGGTCGGCTCGTTCTCGCAGAACCTGCGCGGCTTCGAGCAAGTGCGCGACGTCATCACGTCCACCACCGTCACCGCGCTGGTCGACCTGCCCTTCGCGCTGCTGTTCCTCGTGGTCATCATCTGGATCTCGCCGTGGCTGATGATCCCGGTGGTGCTGTCGTTCGCCGGCGTGCTGGCCTACGGCTGGGTGGTGCAGAAGAAGCTGCACGCGCTGGCCGAGACCACATACCGCGCGAGCGCCGTGCGCAACTCGACGCTGGTCGAGTGCCTCACCGGCATCGAGACCATCAAGGCGCAAGGCGCCGAGAGCCTGATCCAGGCGCGCTGGGAGCGCACCAACGTGCACCTGGCGGCCACCAACGTGAAGATGCGCAGCCTGTCGTCGGGCTCGATCTACGTCACCTCCACCATCTCGCAGCTGATGAGCGTGGTGCTGGTGATCGTGGGCGTGTACCTGATCGGCGAGAAGTCGCTGACGATGGGCGCGCTGGTCGCCGTCAACATGCTCGCGGGCCGCGCGATGGCGCCGGCCGGCCAGATCGTCGGCCTGCTGATGCAGTACCAGGGCGCGCGCACCGCGCTCGAGGGCCTGGAGAAGATCATGGCCACCGACGTGGAGCGCCCGCAGGACGCGACCTTCGTCGAGCGGCGCGACCTCGAGGGCGCGATCGAGTTCCGCAACGTCGTCTTCCACTACCCGAACCGGCGCGAGAACGCGCTGGAGGGCGTCAGCTTCAAGATCAAGCCCGGCGAGAAGGTGGCGCTGATCGGCAAGGTCGGCTCGGGCAAGTCCACGATCCAGCGCCTGGCGATGGGCCTGTACCAGCCGACGTCCGGCGCGGTGCTGGTGGACGGCATCGACCTGCGCCAGGTCGATCCGGCCGACCTGCGCCGCAACATGGGCTACGTATCGCAGGACGTGCTGCTGTTCTACGGCAGCCTGCGCGAGAACATCGCCTTCGGCATGCCCTATGCCGAGGACGGCGCCATCGTGGCGGCCGCCGAGGTGGCGGGCCTGACCGACACCGTCAACCGGCATCCGCACGGCTTCGACATGCAGGTCGGCGAGCGCGGCGAGTCGCTGTCGGGCGGCCAGCGCCAGAGCGTGGGCATCGCGCGCGCCGTGCTGCACAACGCGCCGATGCTGCTGCTGGACGAGCCCACCAGCGCGATGGACTTCTCGTCCGAGGCGCAGATCACCCAGCGCCTGATGAGCTTTGCCAGCAACAAGACGGTGGTGCTCGTCACGCACCGCACCTCGCTGCTGCAGTTGGTGGATCGCGTGATCGTCATCGACGGCGGCAAGGTCGTGGCCGACGGCCCGCGCGACCGCATCATGGAAGCGCTGCAGAGCGGCCGCATCGCGAGGGCGCAATGAGCGTGGAACAGGACGATGTCACCGCGGCGCAACCCGCCGCCCCGAAGAAGCCGGCCCCGGCGCCCGCGACCGCCGCGTCGGCGCCGGCGCTGCCGCCCACGATCACCGTCACGCCAGGGCCTGCCCCGGCGGCGCCCGCCGGGTCGTCGCCGGGCGCCGCCTGGCGCGCCTGGTGGCGGCGCCTGGACGCCTGGCTGGCCGGCGCGCCGCTGCAGCCCGGCGAGATCCCCGGCATGGCCGTGTTCGAGCGCGAGGCCGTCGAGGTCATGTCGCGCCAGCACACGATGCGCGCCCGCAAGATCACGCGCATCGCGGCGTTCGTGGTGGCCGCCCTGCTCGTCTGGGCCGCGTTCGCGCGCGTCGACGAGGTCACGCGCGGCGACGGCCGCGTGGTGCCGTCGCGGCAGCTGCAGGTGCTGCAGTCGCTGGACGGCGGCGTCGTCGAGCAGATCCTGGTGCACGAGGGCGACAAGGTCGAGGCCGGCCAGGTGCTGCTGATGATCGACCCGACGCGCGCCACGTCCGCCGTGGCCGACAGCGCCGCGCAGGGCTTCGCGCTCGAGGCGCGCGTCGCGCGGCTGCGCGCGCTCGCGCAGGGCACCAGCTTCCTGCCGCCCACGCCGTCCAGCGACGAGGAGCGCGCGCTGGTCGAGGGCGAACGCAAGCTGTACGACTCGCGCGCCGCCGAGCTGCAGACGCAGGTGCAGATCGTGCGCCAGCAGCTCTCGCAGAAGGAACAGGAGCTGGCCGAGATGCAGGCCCGCAAGACCGCCGCCCAGCGCGCGCTGGAGCTGACGACGCAGGAACTGAACCAGACCCGGCCGCTGCTGGCCACGGGGGCGGTGTCGGAGGTCGACATCCTGCGCCTGGAGCGCGACGTCACCAAGAACAAGGGCGACCTGGAGCAGGCGCAGGCGCAGATCGGCCGCGTGCAGGCGGCGATCCAGGAGTCGACGCGCAAGATCCAGGAGACCGAGCTCGCCTTCCGCAACGAGGCCGGCCGCGACCTGGCCGAGGCGCTGGGCAAGCTCAACGCGCTGAACCAGGGCCAGGCCGGCCTGACTGACAAGGTCAGCAAGGCGCAGGTGAAGTCGCCGGTGCGGGGCCGCGTGCAGCGCCTGCTCGCCAACACCGTGGGCGGCGTGGTGCAGCCGGGCAAGGACATCGTCGAGATCGTGCCGCTGGACGACTCGCTGGTGCTCGACGCCCGCGTGCAGCCGCGCGACATCGCCTTCATCCACCCGGGCCAGAAGGCCAACGTCAAGTTCACGGCCTACGACTTCTCGATCTACGGCGGCCTGGACGCCGACGTGGAGAACATCAGCCCCGACAGCGTCGTCGACGACAAGGGCAACGCGTATTACGTCGTGCGGGTGCGCACGCACCTGACCGGGTTCAACGAGAAGCTGCCGATCATCCCCGGCATGACGGCCGAGGTGGATATCCTGACCGGCCAGAAAACGGTGCTCTCGTATTTGTTGAAGCCCGTCCTCAAAGTCAAGTCATACGCGCTGCGGGAACGCTGAGATATTGCCAACTAGTTGGCATCCCGCGCCCCGCGCGGAATGGATGCGGGCGATCCGTTACTTTTTCACGCCTGTGGGGCATTCTCGCTATTCGCTGTCCAGGACAGCCGCGTGTGACCGTGATCACGGAAATCGACCCCAACGCGCCTTATAAGAAATTGGCGTTGCCAGGATAATCCGAGCGAACTGTTACTGGACCGCGCGCGCGTGCCTCGATTGAATCTCTGCTGAACATTTCGGCAGAACGGTCGATACGACGACAAGCCGGTTCCTGTAATTCGGACCCTTTCGGAGTATCCAGGCATGACGTCGTCCTCCCCGCTGCACCCCCACCCGCAAGACGCCGTTCCCGGCCACGACGCGAAGTCCGGGGTCGGCGCGCTGCAGCGTGCCGCCGGAGCCCGGCCGGGCGAACACCACCTGATCGAGCGCGGCTACGTGCCGGTGCGCCAGTTGACGGGCAAGGTGGTGGGCGTCTGGGGCGACGCGCACATCCGCCTGCAGGACGGCGAGGTCCGGCCGCTGCACGTGGGCGACGTGGTGCGCAAGGGCGACGTCGTGCTGACCGCGCAGGACGGCATCGTCCAGATCGAGGCCTCGCACGCCAGGACCCAGCTCGCCACCGCCAGCGACGACGTCGAACGCATCATCTCGCAGGTGGGCCAGGGCGACGCCGAGGTCGTGCCGGCCGCCGGCCCGAACGCCGGCGGCGCTGCCGGCAGCCTGGGCGAAGGCCTGCGCGTGGGCCGCGACAGCGAATCGGTGACGGGCGCCTCGCTGCAGTTCCAGCCCGCGGGCGCGCCCACGGCCGCGCCGCAGACGCAGGCCGTCTCGCCGCTGGCGTCGCCGCCCGTCGCCCACCCCGACACCGAGACGACCGCCTCCGGCACGCCGGTGGTGTTCGACCCGCGCAGCAACGACACCTCGACCACCGCCATCACGATCGTCGCCGTCGCCGGCCACCCGATCGACCCGAACACCCCCGTGACGCTGCCCCAGGGCACCGTCTCGATGAACCCGGACGGCACGCTCACGTTCACGCCCGACGCGGGCCAGTCGGGCAGCGTCACCTTCACGTACACCGAGAGCAACGGCAGCTCGAGCACGTCCACGTCGACCGTCACGGTGACCGTGGCCGAGCCCGCCGGCCACGCGCCGGCGGCCGTCGCCGACACCTTCTCCGGCACCGAGGACGTCGCCGTCACCGGCTCGCTGGCCGGCAACGACACGCCATCGGCCGACGGCGGCAACACCTGGTCGCTGGCCACCGGCCCCGCGCATGGCACCGTCACGGTCAATGCGGACGGCACGTTCAACTACGTGCCCGACGCGCACTACAGCGGCAGCGACTCGTTCACCTACAAGATCACCGACGCCGACGGCTCGACGTCCACCGCCACCGTCACGATCAACCTGGCCCCGGTGCCGCTGGCGCAGCCCGACACCGTCAACGTCGCCGAGAACAGCCCGGTCAGCGGCTCGCTGGCCGCCAACGACACGCCCTCGGCCGACGGCAGCAGCGTCTGGACGCTCACCGGCAACGCCGCCCACGGCAGCGTCACCGTCAACCCGGACGGCACGTTCACGTACGCGCCGAACGCGGGCTACCACGGCACCGACACCTTCACCTACACGATCACCGACGCGGCGGGCTCCAGTTCCACCGCCACGGTGACGCTCAACGTCGCGCCGATCGCGCCCGTCGCCGCCGCCGACACCATCACGGTCAGCGAGAACACGCCATCCGGCACGCTCAACGTCTCGGGCAACGACACGCCGGTCGCCGGCGAGGCCAACACCTGGAGCATCGTGGGCAACCCGGCGCACGGCACCCTGACGCCGGCCGCCGACTTCGCCAGCTCCGGCAACTTCACGTACACGCCCAACCCCGGCTACACAGGCACGGACACCTTCACCTACACGATCACCGACGCATCGGGCCAGACGTCCACGGCCACCGTCACGATCAACGTCGCCGCGATCAACCCGACGGCCGCCGCCGACACCTTCGCCGCCACCGAGAACGCGACGACCGGCACGCTGAGCGTCGCCGCGAACGACACGCCCGTCGCCGGCGAGACGAACACGTGGTCCGTCGCTTCGACGACCACCGCCCACGGCACCATCACGCCCGCGCCGGACTTCGCGACGACCGGCAACTTCACGTACACGCCCAACGCCGGTTTCAGCGGCACGGACACGTTCACGTACACGGTCACGGATGGCTCGGGCCACACGTCGACCGCGACGGTCACGATCAACGTCGCCGCGATCAACCCGACGGCCGCCGCCGACTCCTTCGCCGCCACCGAGAACGCGACGACCGGCACGCTGAGCGTCGCCGCGAACGACACGCCCGTCGCCGGCGAGACGAACACGTGGTCCGTCGCTTCGACGACCACCGCCCACGGCACCATCACGCCCGCGCCGGACTTCGCGACGACCGGCAACTTCACGTACACGCCCGACGCCGGCTTCCACGGCACCGACACGTTCACCTACACCGTCACCGACGGCTCGGGCCATGCGTCGACCGCGACGGTGACGATCAGCGTCGCCGCCGTCGATCCGGTGGCCGCGGCCGACAGCTTCAAGGCGACCGAAAACGCAACGACCGGCACGCTGAGCGTCGCGGCCAACGACACGCCCGTCGCCGGCGAGACCAACACCTGGTCCCTGCCCTCGACGACGACGGCGCACGGCACGATCACGCCGGCCGCCGACTTCGCGAGCACCGGCAACTTCACGTACACACCCAACACCGGCTTCCACGGCACCGACACGTTCACCTACACCGTCACCGATGGCTCGGGCCATGCGTCGACCGCGACGGTGACGATCAGCGTCGACCCGATCGATCCGACGGCCGCCGCCGACACGTTCGCGGCCACCGAGAACACGGCCACCGGCACGCTGAACCTGGCGACCAACGACACGCCGGTCGCGGGCGAGACCAACACCTGGTCGGTCGCGTCGACCACGACCGCGCACGGCACGATCACGCCCGCGGTCGATTTCGCCACGTCGGGCAAGTTCACGTACACGCCCGACGCCGGCTTCCACGGCACGGACGGCTTCTCGTACACGATCACGGACGGCTCGGGCCACACGTCGACCGCCACCGTGACGATCAACGTCGTCGCGCAGGCCCCGGTGGCCGCCGCCGACGCGATCACCGTCGACGAGAACACGCCCTCGGGCACGCTCAACGTGTCGGGCAACGACACGCCGGTCGCCGGCGAGAGCAACCACTGGGCGATCGCCGGCAACCCGGCGCACGGCACGCTGACGCCAGCCGCCGACTTCGCCACGTCCGGCAACTTCACCTACACCCCGAACACGGGCTACACGGGCAGCGACAGCTTCACCTACACCATCACCGACGCGTCGGGCCAGAGCTCGACGGCCACGGTGACGCTGACGGTCGCGCCGATCGCGCCGACCGCCAACGCGGACGGCTTCGCCGTCGCCGAGAACGCCACGTCGCCGGTGCTCAACCTGTCGGGCAACGACGCGCCCGTGGCCGGCGAGTCCAACAACTGGAGCATCGCCAGCAATCCGTCGCACGGCACGATCACGCCGGCGGCCGACTTCGCCACCAGCGGCAACTTCACGTACACGCCGGACAAGGGCTACACCGGCACCGACTCGTTCACGTACACGATCACCGACGCGCACGGCCTGACCTCGACGGCCACGGTGTCGCTGAGCGTCGGCGCGATCGATCCGACCGCCGCGCCGGACACGTTCGCCGTCAACGAGAACACCGTCACCGGCACGCTGAGCGTCAAGACCAACGACAGCCCGGTCGCGGGCGAGCGCAACACCTGGACGGTCGCCAGCAATCCCGCGCACGGCACGCTGACGCCGGCCGCCGACTTCGCGTCCACCGGCAACTTCACGTACACGCCCGACAGCGGCTTCCACGGCACGGACACGTTCACCTACACGATCACCGACGCCAACGGCCAGTCGTCGACCACGACGGTGACGCTCAACGTCGCGCCGATCGCGCCGACCGCCGCCGCCGACGCGATCACCGTCAGCGAGAACACGCCGTCGGGCATGCTCAACGTGTCGGGCAACGACAGCCCGGTGGCCGGCGAGGCCAACCACTGGAGCATCGCCAGCAACCCGGCCCACGGCACGCTGACGCCGGCCGCCGACTTCGCCACCTCGGGCAACTTCACCTACACGCCCGCCACCGGCTACACCGGCACCGACACGTTCACGTACACGATCACGGACGCCTCGGGCCAGACGTCGACGGCCACGGTCACGCTGACCGTCGCGCCGATCGCCCCCACCGCCGCGGCCGACGCCTTCACGATCAACGAGAACACGCCGTCCGGCACGCTCAACGTGTCGGGCAACGACGCGCCGGTCGCCGGCGAGCACAACGCCTGGGCCGTGGCCAGCAGCCCGGCCCACGGCACGCTGACGCCCGCCGCCGACTTCGCCACCTCGGGCAACTTCACGTACACGCCCAACGCCGGCTACATCGGCACCGACACCTTCACGTACACGATCACCGATGACTCGGGCAAGACGTCGACGGCGACGGTGACCCTGACGGTGAATGCGATCAATCCGACGGCCGCCGCCGACACCTTCGCCGCGACCGAGAACGCGACCACGGGCACGCTGAGCGTCGCCGCCAACGACACGCCGGTCGCCGGCGAGACCAACACGTGGTCGGTCGCCTCGACCACCACCGCGCACGGCACGATCACGCCCGCCGCCGATTTCGCGACGACGGGCAACTTCACCTACACGCCCGACGCCGGCTTCCACGGCACGGACACCTTCACCTACACGATCACCGACGGCTCGGGCCACACCTCGACCGCGACCGTAACCATCAACGTCGCCGCGATCAACCCGACGGCTGCTGCCGACACCTTCACCGCGACCGAGAACGCGACCACCGGCACGCTGAACCTGGCGGCCAACGACACGCCGGTGGCGGGCGAGACGAACACCTGGTCGGTCGCTTCGACGACGACCGCGCACGGCACGATCACCCCGGCCGCGGACTTCGCGACCTCGGGCAAGTTCACCTACACGCCCAACGCCGGCTTCAGCGGCGCGGACTCCTTCTCGTACACGATCACCGACGGTTCCGGTCACACGTCGACGGCCACCGTCACGATCAACGTCGCCGCGATCAATCCGACCGCCACCGCCGACACCTTCGCCGCCACCGAGAACGCGACCACCGGCACGCTGAACCTGGCGGCCAACGATTCGCCGGTCGCGGGCGAGACCAACAACTGGTCGGTCGCATCCACGACGACGGCTCATGGCACGATCACGCCGGCGGCCGACTTCGCGACCTCCGGCAAGTTCACGTACACGCCGAACGCGGGCTTCAGCGGCGCCGACACGTTCACGTACACGATCACCGACGGCTCGGGCCATTCGTCCACCGCCACGGTCACGATCAACGTCGCCGCGATCGACCCCACGGCCGTGGGCGACAGCTTCAAGGCCACCGAGAACGCCACCACGGGCACGCTGAACCTGGCCGCGAACGACACGCCGGTCGCGGGCGAGACCAACACGTGGTCGGTGTCGTCGACGACGACCGCCCACGGCACGATCACGCCCGCCGCCGACTTCGCGACCTCGGGCAAGTTCACCTACACCCCGAACACCGGCTTCAACGGCACGGACTCGTTCACCTACACCGTCACCGACGGCTCGGGCCATGCGTCCACCGCGACGGTCACGATCAGCGTCGACCCGATCGACCCGGCCGCCGCGAACGACACGTTCAGCGCCACCGAGAACGCCACGACGGCCACGCTGAACCTGGCGGCCAACGACACGCCGGTGGCGGGCGAGACCAACACGTGGTCGGTCGGCTCGAACAACACGGCGCATGGCACGATCGCGCCGGCCGCGGACTTCGCGACCTCGGGCAAGTTCACGTATACGTCCAACGCCGGCTTCAGCGGCGCGGACACGTTCACCTACACGATCACCGACGGCTCGGGCCATACCTCGACCGCCACGGTCACGATCAACGTCGCCGCCATCAACCCGAGCGCGACCGCCGACACGTTCGCCGCCACCGAGAACGCGACGACGGGTACGCTGAACCTGGCCGCGAACGACACGCCGGTCGCCGGCGAGACCAACACGTGGTCGGTCGCGTCGAACAACACGGCGCACGGCACGATCACGCCCGCCGCGGACTTCGCGACCTCGGGCAAGTTCACCTACACGCCCAACGCCGGCTTCAGCGGCGCGGACACGTTCACCTACACGATCACCGACGGTTCGGGCCATTCGTCGACCGCCACCGTGACCATCAACGTGGCGGCGATCAACCCGACCGCCGCTGCCGACACCTTCGCCGCGACTGAGAACGCGACGACGGCCACGCTCAACCTGGCCTCGAACGACACGCCGGTCGCTGGCGAGACCAACACCTGGTCGGTCGCCTCGACCACGACGGCCCACGGCAGCATCACCCCGGCCGCGGACTTCGCGACCTCGGGCAAGTTCACCTACACGCCCAACGCCGGCTTCAGCGGCGCGGACACGTTCACCTACACGATCACCGACGGTTCGGGCCACAGCTCGACCGCCACAGTGACGATCAACGTCGCGGCGATCAATCCGACCGCGACCAACGACACCTTCGCCGCCACCGAGAACGCCACGACGGCCACGCTGAACCTGGCGTCCAACGACACGCCGGTCGTGGGTGAAACCAATACCTGGTCGGTGTCGTCGACCACCACCGCCCACGGCACGATCGCGCCGGCGGCCGACTTCGCCACCAGCGGCAAGTTCACCTACACGCCCAACGCCGGTTTCAGCGGCGTCGACACGTTCACCTACACGATCACCGACGGCTCCGGTCACACGTCGACGGCCACCGTGACGATCAACGTCGCCGCGATCAACCCGACCGCGACCAACGACACCTTCGCCGCCACCGAGAACGCGACGACCGGCACGCTGAACCTGGCCGCCAACGACGCGCCGGTCGCGGGCGAGACCAACAGTTGGTCGGTCGCCTCGACCACCACGGCGCACGGCACGATCACGCCCGCGGCCGACTTCGCCACGTCCGGCAAGTTCACGTACACGCCGAACGCCGGCTTCAGCGGCACGGATAGCTTCACGTACACGATCACCGACGGCTCGGGCCACACATCCACCGCCACGGTCACGATCAACGTCGCCGCGATCAACCCGACGGCTGCCGCCGACACGTTCACCGCGACCGAGAACGCGACCACCGGCACGCTGAACCTGGCGTCGAACGACAGTCCGGTCGCGGGTGAAACGAACACCTGGTCGGTGTCGTCGACCACGACCGCGCACGGCACGATCACGCCGGCCGCTGACTTCGCCACCTCCGGCAACTTCACGTACACGCCCAACGCCGGCTTCAGCGGCGCCGACACGTTCACGTACACGATCACCGACGGCTCGGGTCACACGTCGACGGCCACGGTCACGATCAATGTCGCCGCGATCAATCCCACGGCGACGGCCGACATCTTCGCCGCGACCGAGAACGCGACGACCGGCACGCTGAACCTGGCCGCCAACGACGCGCCGGTCGCGGGCGAGACCAACAGCTGGTCGGTCGCCTCGACCACCACGGCGCACGGCACGATCACGCCCGCGGCCGACTTCGCCACGTCCGGCAAGTTCACGTACACGCCGAACGCCGGCTTCAGCGGCACGGACAGCTTCTCGTACACGATCACCGATGGCTCGGGTCACACGTCGACCGCGACGGTGACCATCAACGTCGCCGCGATCAACCCGACGGCTGCCGCCGACACGTTCACCGCGACCGAGAACGCGACCACCGGCACGCTCAGCGTCAAGACCAACGACACGCCGGTCGCCGGCGAGACCAACAGCTGGTCGCTGCCGACCACGACCACCGCCCACGGCACGATCACGCCCGCCGCTGACTTCGCCACCACCGGCAACTTCACGTACACGCCCAACGCCGGCTTCAGCGGCCCGGACACGTTCACCTACACGATCACCGACGGTTCGGGCCATACCTCGACCGCCACCGTCACGATCAACGTCGCCGCGATCAATCCGACCGCCACGGCCGACACGTTCGCCGCCACCGAGAACGGGACCACCGGCACGCTGAACCTGGCGGCCAACGACGCGCCGGTCGCCGGCGAGACGAACACCTGGTCGGTGTCTTCGACCACGACCGCGCACGGCACGATCACCCCCGCCGCCGACTTCGCCACGTCGGGCAAGTTCACCTACACGCCCACCGTCGGCTTCAGCGGCACGGACTCGTTCTCGTACACCATCACCGACGGCTCGGGCCACACGTCCACCGCCACGGTCACGATCAACGTCGCCGCGATCAACCCGGTGGCGGTCGCCGACAGCTTCAAGGCGTCGGAGGGCACCACCACGGGCACGTTGAGCGTCAAGTCCAACGACACGCCGGTCGCGGGCGAGACCAACAGCTGGTCGCTGCCGACCACGACCACCGCGCACGGCACCATCACCCCGGCGGCCGACTTCGCCACCACGGGCAACTTCACGTACACGCCCAACCCCGGCTACGTCGGCAACGATTCGTTCACCTACACGATCACCGACGGCTCGGGCCACACCTCCACCGCCACGGTCTCGATCAGCGTCGCCGCCATCGACCCGACCGCGGCGAACGACACCTTCAACGTCGTCGAGAACGCCAGCAGCGGCACGCTCGGCGTCGCCACCAACGACAGCCCGGTCGCCGGCGAGACCAACACGTGGTCGGTGACCAGCAACCCGACGCACGGCACGCTCGTGCCGGCGGCCGACTTCGCCACCAGCGGCAAGTTCGTCTACACGCCCAACGCGGGCTTCGTCGGCGCCGACACGTTCACCTACACGATCACCGACAGCTCGGGCCACACCTCCACCGCGACCGTCACGCTGAACGTGGCGCCGATCGCACCGGTGGCCGCGGCCGATGCGTTCTCGGCCACCGAGAACGCCACGACGGGTACCTTCAGCGTGAAGTCCAACGACACGCCGGTGGCGGGCGAGACCAACACCTGGTCGGTGGTCAGCAGCCCGTCGCACGGCACGATCACGCCGGCGGCGGACTTCGCGACCACGGGCAACTTCACGTACACGCCGAGCACGGGCTTCAGCGGCACCGACACGTTCACCTACAAGATCACCGACACGGACGGCCAGAGCTCCACGGCCACGGTGACGATCACGGTCGCGCCGATCAGCCCGACGGCCACGGCCGACACGTTCGGCGCCACCGAGAACGCGACCACCGGCACGCTGAACCTGGCGGCCAACGACGCGCCGGTCGCCGGCGAGACGAACACCTGGTCGGTCGGATCGAACGCCACGGCGCACGGCACGATCACGCCGGCCGCGGACTTCGCGACGTCGGGCAAGTTCACGTATACGCCCAACGCCGGCTTCAGCGGCGCGGACACGTTCACCTACACGATCACCGACGGCTCGGGCCATACCTCGACCGCCACGGTCACGATCAACGTCGCCGCGATCAACCCGACCGCGGCGGCCGACACGTTCGCCGCCACCGAGAACGCGACGACGGGCACGCTGAACCTGGCCGCGAACGACACGCCGGTCGCTGGCGAGTCGAACACCTGGTCAGTCGCCTCGACCACGACGGCCCACGGCAGCATCACGCCGGCCGCGGACTTCGCGACCTCGGGCAAGTTCACCTACACGCCCAACGCCGGCTTCAGCGGCGCGGACACGTTCACCTACACGATCACCGACGGCTCGGGCCACAGCTCGACCGCCACCGTGACGATCAACGTCGCCGCGATCAACCCGACCGCGGCGGCCGACACGTTCGCGGCCACCGAGAACGCGACGACGGGCACGCTGAACCTGGCGTCCAACGACACGCCGGTCGTGGGTGAAACCAGTACCTGGTCGGTGTCGTCGACCACCACCGCCCACGGCACGATCGCGCCGGCGGCCGACTTCGCCACGTCCGGCAAGTTCACCTACACGCCCAACGCCGGCTTCAGCGGCGCGGACGCGTTCACCTACACGATCACCGACGGTTCGGGCCACAGCTCGACCGCCACAGTGACGATCAACGTCGCGGCGATCAGTCCGACGGCAACGGCCGACACGTTCGCCGCCATCGAGAACGCGACGACGGCCACGCTGAACCTGGCCTCGAACGACACGCCGGTCGCCGGCGAGACCAACACGTGGTCGGTCGCGTCGAACAACACGGCGCACGGCACGATCACGCCCGCGGCCGACTTCTCCACCAGCGGCAAGTTCACGTACACGCCCAACGCCGGCTTCAGCGGCGCGGACACGTTCACCTACACGATCACCGACGGCTCGGGCCACAGCTCGACCGCCACCGTGACGATCAACGTCGCCGCGATCAACCCGACCGCGGCGGCCGACACGTTCTCGGCCACCGAGAACGCGACGACGGGCACGCTGAACCTGGCCTCGAACGACACGCCGGTTGCCGGTGAGACCAACACGTGGTCGGTCGCCTCGAACAACACGGCGCATGGCACGATCGCGCCGGCGGCCGACTTCGCCACCACCGGCAACTTCACGTACACGCCCAACGCCGGCTTCAGCGGCGCGGACACGTTCACCTACACGATCACCGACGGCTCCGGTCACACGTCGACCGCCACCGTGACGATCAACGTCGCGGCGATCAGTCCGACGGCAACGGCCGACACGTTCGCCGCCACCGAGAACGCGACGACGGGCACGCTGAACCTCGCGTCCAACGACACGCCAGTCGCCGGTGAGTCGAACACCTGGTCGGTCGCCTCGACCACGACGGCCCACGGCAGCATCACCCCGGCCGCGGACTTCGCGACCTCGGGCAAGTTCACCTACACGCCCAACGCCGGCTTCAGCGGCGCGGACACGTTCACCTACACGATCACCGACGGTTCGGGCCACAGCTCGACCGCCACAGTGACGATCAACGTCGCGGCGATCAGTCCGACGGCAACGGCCGACACGTTCGCCGCCATCGAGAACGCGACGACGGGCACGCTGAACCTGGCCGCGAACGACACCCCGGTCGCCGGCGAGACCAACACGTGGTCGGTCGCGTCGAACAACACGGCGCACGGCACGATCACGCCCGCGGCCGACTTCTCCACCAGCGGCAAGTTCACCTACACGCCCAACGCCGGCTTCAGCGGCGCGGACACGTTCACCTACACGATCACCGACGGTTCGGGCCACAGCTCGACCGCCACGGTCACGATCAACGTCGCGGCGATCAGTCCGACGGCAACGGCCGACACGTTCGCCGCCACCGAGAACGCGACGACGGCCACGCTGAACCTGGCCTCGAACGACACGCCGATCGCCGGCGAGTCGAACACCTGGTCGGTCGCCTCGACCACGACGGCCCACGGCAGCATCACGCCCGCCGCGGACTTCGCGACCTCGGGCAAGTTCACGTACACGCCGACCGCCGGATTCAACGGCATCGACACGTTCACCTACACGATCACCGACGGCTCGGGCCATTCGTCGACCGCCACCGTGACCATCAACGTGGCGGCGATCAACCCGACCGCCGCTGCCGACACCTTCGCCGCGACTGAGAACGCGACGACGGCCACGCTCAACCTGGCCTCGAACGACACGCCGGTCGCCGGCGAGTCGAACACCTGGTCGGTCGCCTCGACCACGACGGCCCACGGCAGCATCACGCCCGCCGCGGACTTCGCGACCTCGGGCAAGTTCACCTACACGCCCAACGCCGGCTTCAGCGGCGCGGACACGTTCACCTACACGATCACCGACGGCTCGGGCCATACCTCGACCGCCACGGTCACGATCAACGTCGCGGCCATCAACCCGACCGCGACCAACGACACCTTCGCCGCCACCGAGAACGCCACGACGGCCACGCTGAACCTCGCGTCCAACGACACGCCAGTCGCCGGTGAGACCAACACGTGGTCGGTGTCGTCGACCACCACCGCCCACGGCACGATCACGCCGGCGGCCGACTTCGCCACCAGCGGCAAGTTCACGTACACCCCGAACACGGGCTTCAGCGGCGTCGACACGTTCACGTACACGATCACGGACGGCTCGGGCCACACGTCGACCGCCACCGTGACGATCAACGTCGCCGCGATCAACCCGACCGCGACGGCTGACACGTTCGCCGCGACGGAGAACGCCACCACCGCCACGCTGAACCTCGCGTCCAACGACACGCCAGTCGCCGGTGAGACCAACACGTGGTCGGTGTCGTCGACCACCACCGCCCACGGCACGATCACGCCGGCGGCCGACTTCGCCACCAGCGGCAAGTTCACGTACACCCCGAACACGGGCTTCAGCGGCGTCGACACGTTCACGTACACGATCACGGACGGCTCGGGCCACACGTCGACCGCCACCGTGACGATCAACGTCGCCGCGATCAACCCGACCGCGACGGCTGACACGTTCGCCGCGACGGAGAACGCCACCACCGCCACGCTGAACCTCGCCTCCAACGACACCCCCGTCGCCGGCGAGACCAACACGTGGTCGGTCGCCTCGACCACGACCGCGCACGGCACGATCACCCCCGCCGCCGACTTCGCCACGTCGGGCAAGTTCACGTACACGCCGACCACCGGCTTCAGCGGCACCGACACCTTCACGTACACGATCACCGACGGCTCGGGTCACACGTCGACCGCCACCGTGACCATCAACGTGGCGGCGATCAACCCGACCGCCGCTGCCGACACGTTCGCCGCGACGGAGAACGCCACCACCGCCACGCTGAACCTCGCCTCCAACGACACCCCCGTCGCCGGCGAGACCAACACATGGTCGGTCGCCTCGACCACGACCGCGCACGGCACGATCACCCCCGCCGCCGACTTCGCCACGTCGGGCAAGTTCACGTACACGCCGACCACCGGCTTCAGCGGCACCGACACCTTCACGTACACGATCACCGATGGCTCCGGCCATTCGTCAACGGCGACCGTGGCCATCAACGTCGCGGCCATCAACCCCTCGGCCGCCAACGACACGTTCAGCGCGACCGAGAACGCCACAACCGGCACCCTCAGCGTCAAGACGAACGACACGCCCGTCGCGGGCGAGACCAACACCTGGTCGGTTGCATCGACGACCACGGCCCACGGCAGCATCACGCCGGCGGCCGATTTCGCGATGACCGGCAACTTCACGTACACCCCGAACGCCGGTTTCAGCGGTGCCGACACCTTCACGTACACGATCACGGACGGCTCCGGCCACACGTCGACCGCGACGGTGACCATCAACGTCGCGGCCATCAACCCGACCGCAACCAACGACACCTTCGCCGCCAGCGAGAACGCCACGACGGCCACGCTGAACCTGGCGTCCAACGACACGCCGGTCGCGGGTGAAACCAATACCTGGTCGGTGTCGTCGACCACCACCGCCCACGGCACGATCACGCCGGCGGCCGACTTCGCGACCTCGGGCAAGTTCACCTACACGCCCAACGCCGGCTTCAGCGGCGCGGACACCTTCTCGTACACGATCACGGACGGCTCGGGCCACAGCTCGACCGCCACCGTGACGATCAACGTCGCGGCGATCAGTCCGACGGCAACGGCCGACACGTTCGCCGCCACCGAGAACGCGACGACGGCCACGCTCAACCTGGCCTCGAACGACACGCCGGTCGCCGGCGAGACGAACACCTGGTCGGTCGCTTCGACGACGACCGCGCACGGCACGATCACGCCCGCCGCGGACTTCGCGACCTCGGGCAAGTTCACCTACACGCCCAACGCCGGCTTCAGCGGCACGGACAGCTTCTCGTACACGATCACCGACGGTTCGGGCCATACCTCGACCGCTACGGTCACGATCAACGTCGCCGCCATCAACCCGACGGCGACAGCCGACACGTTCTCCGCGACCGAAAACGCGACCACCAGCACGCTGAACCTGGCGGCCAACGACGCGCCGGTTGCCGGCGAGACCAACACGTGGTCGGTCGCCTCGACGACCACGGCCCACGGCACGATCACGCCGGCGGCCGACTTCGCCACCAGCGGCAAGTTCACGTACACGCCCAACGCTGGCTTCAGCGGCGCGGACACCTTCTCGTACACGATCACGGACGGCTCGGGCCACACCTCGACCGCCACCGTGACGATCAACGTCGCCGCCATCAACCCGACGGCCGTCAACGACACGTTCAGCGCGACCGAGAACGGCATCACCGGCACGCTGAACGTCAAGGGCAACGACACGGGCGTGGCGGGCGAGACCAACACGTGGTCGGTGTCGTCCACGACCACCGCGCACGGCACGATCACCCCGGCCGCGGACTTCGCGACCTCGGGCAACTTCACCTACAAGCCCAACACCGGCTTCAACGGCGTCGACACGTTCACCTACACGATCACCGACGGCTCGGGCCATTCGTCGACCGCGACGGTGACGATCAACGTCGCGGCGATCAACCCGGTGGCGACGGCCGACACCTTCGCCGCCACCGAGAACGCGACCACCGCCACGCTGAACCTCGCCACCAACGACACGCCGGTCGCAGGCGAGACCAACACGTGGTCGATCGCGTCGACGTCGACGGCCAACGGCGGCACGATCACGCCGGCCGCCGACTTCGCGACCTCGGGCAAGTTCACCTACACGCCCAACGCGGGCTTCAGCGGCACCGACACGTTCGCCTACACGATCACGGACGGCTCCGGCCAGACGTCGACCGCCACCGTGACGATCAACGTCGCCGCGATCAACCCGACGGCCGCCAACGACGCCTTCACGGTGACGCAGAACGGCGCGTCGCCGACGCTCAGCGTCAAGTCCAACGACACGCCGGTCGCGGGCGAGACCAACGCCTGGTCGGTGAAGACGAGCCCGACGCACGGCACGCTGACCCCGGTCGCCGACTTCGCCACCACGGGCAACTTCACCTACACGTCCAACAACAACTACACCGGCACCGACACCTTCACGTACACGATCACCGACGGCTCGGGCCACACGTCCACGGCCACCGTGACGCTGACCGTGGTCAAGGAAGTCGCCCCGGTCGCGACCGCGGACACCTACACCGTGGCCGAGAACACGCTGCTGGTGCTCAACGGCGCCTCCGGCGCGTCCAACCATGCGCTGACGACCAACGACACCGACAGCAACGGCGACGCGCTGAGCGTCACGAAGATCAACGGCGCGACGTTCGACGCCACGCATCCGGCCACGATCACCTCCGGCGGTGCCACGGCGGGCACGCTGACGATGGACGCCAACGGCGTGATCTCGTTCAACCCGGCCACCAACTTCACCGGCAGCGCGACCTTCACGTACACGATCTCCGACGGCCACGGCGGCACGTCCACGGCCACCGACACGATCACCGTGAGCGCGGGCACCGACGAGCCGACCGTCACCGTCAACTCGGTCGGCCGCTGGCTCTTTAACGAGAACACCGGCACGTCCACCACCGACGCCTACGACAGCTTCACGGGCACCCTCAAGGACGTCAACACGGGCAACGGCGGCACGATCCCCACCTGGTCGTCGACGGGCCACAACGCCCTGTCCGGCTCGGCACTGAACTTCGACGGCAAGGGCGCCATCGTCGCGCTGCCGACGGCGGCCACCGACGCGCTCGTGGGCACCAGCACGCTGTCGGTGTGGTTCAAGACGACCCAGACCGGCACGAGCATCGGCTGGTCCAGCCCGTCCATCATCGGCACCGAAAGCGCAGGCGACGGCAACGACATCCAGTGGGGCACGCTCAACTCCACGGGACAGATCGGCTTCGGCCTGGGCAACCTGCCGACGCTGTACTCGACGCAGGCGGTCAACGACAACGCCTGGCACGACCTCACGATCACCCGCACCGTCAACGCCAACGGCACCAGCGTCGTCTCGATCTACATCGACGGCGCCCTGAGCAGCAGCGGCACGTTCGCGGCCGACTCGAGCGCCACCAACGGCATGCCCAGCAACAAGCTGGTCGGCTTCGGCATGACCAACGGCTGGTCCTCGTCCAGCGGCGACACCACCACCGGCGACGTCTACTACAAGGGCGCGCTCGACGACGCGCACATCTACAACCACGCGCTGACCGCCGACCAGGCCAAGGCGATCTACAACGTCGAGAACGGCTACCAGGGGCAGGCCATCGCCAACGACGGCGACGCGATCAAGCTCGTGGTGACCGACACCCACGCCACCGCGCTGCACGTGATCGGCGTCGAGGCCGGCATGACGATCAGCGACGGCGCCGGCCACTCGATCACCGCCACGAGCAACTCGCAGGTGATCGACATCACCGGCTGGACGCTCACCGGGCTGCAGCTGACCAACGTAGGCACGGGCTCGGCCAACCTCGAGTTCGACGCGATCAACGTCAACGGCGGCCAGTCGGAAGACACGTCGAGCTACCTGAGCATCGTCAACGGCACCTCGCTGCTGGGCGGCACGTCGGGCAACGACGTGCTCGGCTCGGCCAGCGCCACGCAGGCGATGTTCATCTCCGGCGGTGCCGGCGACGACACGATCACCGGCGGCTCGGGCAACAACCGCCTGCTGGGCGGCACCGGCAACGACGTGATCGTGGGCGGCAGCGGCAACGACCTGATCGTCGGCGGCCAGGGCAACGACACGATGACCGGCGGCGGTGGCAACGACGTCTTCCGCTGGGAGTTCGGCGACCAGGGCTCGGCCGGCTCGCCGTATGTCGACACGATCAACGACTTCAGCTCCAGCGCGGGCAACAAGGACGTGCTGGACATGCGCGACCTGCTGGGCGGCGCCAACCACACGGGCAACAACCCGGGCAACATCGCCAGCTTCCTGCACTTCGACCACTCGGGCGCCGACACGATCATCCACGTCAGCACCACCGGCGGCTTCGCCGGCGGCTACAGCGCCGCGGTGGAGAACGAGACGATCGTGCTCAAGGGCGTGGACCTGACCGCCAACGGCACGCATACCGACGCGCAGATCATCACCCAGCTGCTGACCAACGGCCAGCTGCACCTGGGCTGATCGCCGCCCCGCCCTCGCGCACGAGCGCGCGGGCGGGCGTCACGCGGGCGCACGGGCCCGCGTCACGCGCGGGTGCGCGCGAACGCCGGCGCGCGTCGGCGCGACGCCGGTCGCGTGCGATCGATCGCGTGCGGCGCCGAGGTCGCGGGCGGCGGCTCAGTCGTGGAAGTCGATGTCGAACGGATCGTCGCAGGCGATGTCGACGAGCGCCTGGTGAAGACTGCCGCCCAAGATCTCGACGTCGCGGGGATCGCGCAGCGTGCGCCGCGAGGCCGGCGGCCTGTCCGCATTCCGGCGAACGAGCGCGATGGGCACGCCGGTGACGACCACGATGCTGATCCCCGCGATCAGTACGTCCTTTCGAGCACCCTGACTCGACAAGCGTGCCGGCCCGCGCCGGCGCCGCTGTCGACATGCGGCCGCACAATGCCGCGCGGCGCGCCGGACGCGACGCCGAGGCTCAGCGCCTGGCCGGCGCCTTGGGCGGCAGCGCGTCGCGCAGGGCCTGGTCGCTGACGAACCAGCCGCACTTCGGGCAGCGCCCCGCCTTCCAGGCCTTGAGGCTGGCCGAGTCGGCATCCTCGTCGTGCCTGAGCTCGTCGCAGTTCGGGCAGCGCAGCCTGGCGCCCCCGATGGAACCGATCAGGACGCCGCCGCACAGCAGCACGAGCACCGCCACCATCGGGTTCACGGGCATCGCCGTCCACCGCCCGACCAGGATCAGCAGCCCCAGCGCCATCGCGGCGCCCCCGACGATCTTGAACCAGTCGGATGACTGCCGCCGCTCGCCGTAGAGCGCGACGTTGCGCCGCTGCTCCTTCACGCGTTCCGGGTTCGACAGGTCGATGACAACAGGCTTGTCGGAGTGACGCATGGATCCGCCGGGTCAGTGCAGCGCGCTCACGCCGAGCGCGACGCCTGCAGCACCGGCCCCGTGAGGCCGTCGACACCCACGGCCCACAGCGCCGTGGCGTCCGCGACCTCGGTCACGCCCTCGGCGTACACGCGCAGGCCGATGCCGTGCAGCATGCGCACCGTGCCGGCCACGTGCTGGGCGCGCGCCTCGTCGGCGGCCAGGCCCTGCAGCAGGCTGGCGTCGAGCTTGACGAAGTCCAGGCCGGCCTCGAGCAGGCCGCGCGTCTCGCCCAGGCGCTCGCCGGCGTGTTCCAGGCCGATCTTCGTGCCCGAGCCGTGCAGCTGCTCGGCCAGCTCGCGCACCAGGTGCAACTGCTTGACGGCGCCGGCCTCGGCCAGTTCCAGCGACAGCTTGCGGGCGGCGTCGGGGTGCGCCACCACGAGGGCGTGCACGCGGGTCGAGAACGCCGAATCGGCGAGCGACGACGGGCTGACGTTGACCGAGCGCGGCTTGGCGTCGCCCTCGATGGCCAGCAGCGCCAGCTCGATGGCCAGGAGGTCGACGTCGGCCGTGAGCTGCGCGCGGCGCGCCATCGGCAGCCATTGCGCGGCGGACACGAGCGCGCCCTCCTCGCCCAGGCGCAGGCGCAGCGGTGACTCGTGGTGCACCACCTCGCCGGTGCGGCTGACCAGCGGGAAGTCGACCAGCTGCGCGTTGCGCTCGGCCAGCGCGGTCTGGATGCGATGGCGCCAGGCGTCCTCGCCGAGCGCGTTGCCGTCGGTGGCAGCGTCGTCGGCCTCGACCGTCCACGGGCCGCGGCTCTCGGCGCGCGCCAGTGCCTGGTCGGCGGCGGCCAGCAGCGTGGACACCGGCGCCCCGTGGGCCCAGCGCACCGCGCCCACCACGACATGCGCCCCCCCCTCATGCACGCGCATCAGGCTGCGCAGGCGGGCGCCGACGTCCACGGCCGACTCGCGCAGCGAATCGATGTCGGGGAGCGCCAGCGCAAAGTCGCTGCCGTTCAGGCGGCCGACCTCGGACGAGCTGAAGCGGCGCGACGACTCGATCATCGCGGCGGCGGCGTCCTGCAGCAGGCGGTCGGTGGCCGAGCGGCCCAGCGTGCGGTTCAGCGACTGCAGCTCCACCAGCCGCACCATCACCAGTGCGCCGTCGGCCGCGCCGTCCTCGGCGTCCAGCATCACCTTCATGCGGCCCAGGAAATGCGCGCGGTTGGACAGGCCCGTCAGCGGGTCGCAATGGGCTTGGCGGCGCAGCAGTTCGACCTGGCCGGCCTGCTCGTCGAACATCGCCTTGACGCGCCCCACCATCGCGTTCATCGCGCGGGTGACGTTGCGCAGCTCGGGCATGTCGGGTTCGTCGACCGTGACGAAGCGGCGCTCGGTGATCGCCTTGGCCTGGTCGACGGTGCGCAGCAGCGGCACGCGTATGCGGTTGACGCCCACCGTCGAGAAGATGCCCGCGGCCGCCAGCAGCAGCGCGAGCACGCCCACGGTGTGCAGCGTGCTGGCCCACAGCTCGTCGTCGGCGAAAGCGGACTGGCTGCGCACCTCCAGGCGGCCGAGTTGCTTCCAGCCGTCGCTGACCTGCGCCACGCCGTCGGCCGGCGCCAGGCCCAGCAGCGCCACGAACCAGGCGGGCGCGTTCTGCGGGTGCGGGTCGGCCTGCTTCTCGACCAGCGTCTTGCCGTTCGGCCCCACGAGCCGGATGCGCTCGTAGAAGCCGGTGTCGAACTGGCTGGAGATCGCCAGCTCGAGCGCGACGGGGTCGCCCTTCTGCTGGCCCAGCGTCAACGCCAGCGACTGCGCCGTGTCGTTGTTCTTCAGGTTCAGCTGGGTCTGCAAGTAGTGGCGAGCGGCGTGCACGGACACGCCGATCGCGCCGGCGAAGGCCAGCACCAGCGTCACCGACAACAGCAACCACACCTGGCGAATCAGCGACATGCGCTCTCCTGTCGGGCGGCCTCTGCGGGCCGGGGCGTGCTCATCATTGGAAACCATCCTGGCGCGCTCGCTGCAGCACCTCGCGCCACTTCGACAACCGCGTCAACGGATCCCCATTGGCCCGGATGCTACCAACACCCTGCCACAGGCCCTCCGCATTGAAGCTGAAGACGGGGGTGAGGTCGGGCCGCTCGCCGGCCGGCCGGATCACCGGCTGCAGGTTGTCGAGCACCAGGGGCTCGGCCTCGGGCGTGGCGTAGTAGGCGAGCACCATGTGCGCGACGAAGCCGTTGGGCGCGCCGGCGATGCTGGCGCGGACGTAGACCATGCGCAGCTTGGCGTGCGGCATCCCCAGCGAGGTCAGCGTGAAGTACTTGCCGATCGCGTAGTCCTCGCAGTCGCCCGCGCCCTTGCCGAGGGACTCGAGCGGGCTCGCCCAGTAGTCGACCTGCCCCCAGTTGTCGATGTCCTCCATGTAGGCGAGGCGCTGGTTGTAGAAGTCGTTGACCGCGTGCAGCTTGGCGTCGTCGCCCTTGCCGCCGAGCGACTGCATGACCTGTTGCAAAGCCTTGGCATTGGCAACACCTGCCGGGCCGTATTTCTGCGCAGACTTGACGATGCGGTCGGTGTCCAGGGCCTGCACCGAGAACGCCAGCAGCGCCAGCACCGCCAGCAGGCGCAACAGGGCCGCGCGCAGCCACGCGGCGGCACGCGCCGGGTCGGCGGCGACCATCCAGCGGAAACAGTTCACGCCGAGCCCTGCCGGACAAGCAATTTCAAGGTCCACCCGGCTCTATCGGCCGGACTCGCGCGTAGTGAAGCTCGACGGCGCCATTTCAGCGTCGTCGACAAGCCACAAGTTCGCGCAGCAATCGATGGTTGCCTCGAATGAATGAGACTTCCCCTCCGGCGCAGGCCCTCTCGCGGGGCACTCGGCCGGTATCATTGAAACAACACACAACATTCCGGTCGGGAGACCGCCTTTTCCGCATGAAGAAGACGTTCATCCGCTTCAGCCTGCTCGCGCTGGCGAGCTGCGCCGCGATGGCCCAGACCAGCTCCCCGGTGGTGCAGTCGGTGCAGAAGGCGATCGAAGGGAATCCGGAAGTTGCCGCCAAGTTCAACGCATTTCGAGCCTCGAACGACGAAATTGACGTCGCCTCGGGCGCCTGGAAGCCGCATCTGGACGCCACCGCCGAAGCGGGCCGGCGCAACTACGAGAACACCGGCACGCTGCCGCGCGACCCGCGCTTCTACCAGGGCGGCGTCCGCCTGCAGCTGACCCAGCTGCTGTGGGACGGCCTGGGCACGCACAACGAGATCGAGCGCCTGGGCCACGCCAAGCTCGAGCGCTGGTTCGAGTTCCTGGACGCCACCGAGCAGTTCGGCCTGGAGGCCGCCAAGGCGTACTACGACGTCGTGCGCTACCGCAAGCTGGTGGCCCTCGCCGAGGACAACTACGTCCAGCACAAGTACTCGTTCGACCAGGTGCAGTCGCGCGTGAACGCCGGCGTGGGCCGGGGCGTCGACCTGGAGCAGGTCGTCGCGCGCGTGGCGCTGGCCCAGTCCAACCTGGTCACCGAGCGCGCCAACCTGCACGACGTCACCGAGCGCTACGTGCGCCTGGTGGGCTCGGTGCCGCCGGCCGAGAACGTCAGCGCGGTGTCGATGGTCAAGCAGCTGCCGGCCACCGAGGCCGACGCGATGCGCATCGCCGCGCTGCAGAGCCCGGCCGTGGCGAGCGCCATCGAGAACTTGCGTTCCGCCCGCGCCGCCGTCGCGTCGCGCAAGGCGCCGTTCCAGCCGCACATCGAGGCGCGCGCCCAGGGCGCCGCCGGCCACAACCTGGACGGCGTGCTGTTCCAGAAGCACGACGTCGGCGCCGAGATCGCCGTCACCTGGAACATCTTCAACGGCGGCGCCGACTCCGCCCGCGAGCGCCAGTACGCCAACCTGCTGACCCAGGCCGAGAACCTGCGCGACAAGGCCTGCGTCGACGCGCGCCAGACGGTGGCGATCGCGTTCAACGATGTGCGAAAGCTCAACGAGCAGCTGGGCTACCTCGACCGCAACGTCGTGTCGATCCAGAAGGCCCGCGACGCCTACCGCCAGCAGTTCGACATCGGCCAGCGCAGCCTGCTGGACCTGCTCAACTCCGAGAACGAGCTGTACACGGCCAAGCGCTCGTACGTGCTGGCCGAGGAAGACCTGGCCACCGCCATCGTGCGCACCTACGCCGGCATGGGCACGCTGGTGGCCAGCCTGGGCCTGAAGCGCCCGGACTCGCCGGACCTGGCGCCCGAGGCGCAGAACTGGGGCATCGAGGGCGACGCGTCGTCGCGCTGCCCGCTGGACGCCATTGAGGTCGGCGGCGCCACGTTCTCGCAGCTGGACGCCCGCGCCGACAAGATGGCCGCCGAGCGTGCGCCCGCGGCACTGCGCCCGGTCGCGGTGCCCGTGCAGGCGGGTCCCGCCGCCCTGCCCGCGCCCGCCCCGACGCCGGCGCTGTCCGCCAGCATCGCCGCCCAGCGCCTGCAGGACTGGGCCTCGGCCTGGATGGCGCACGACGTCGACCAGTACCTGGGCTTCTACGCCGCCGACTTCAAGCCGGCCAAGGGCACCCGCGACGCGTGGGTGGCCGAGCGCCGCCGCCTCGTCGGCAAGCCCGGCGCGATCAAGGTGACCCTCAGCAACGTCCAGACGCGCAGCGTGACGGACACCCGCGTCGAGACCAGCTTCGAGCAGGCCTATGCGTCGGCCACGGTCAAGGACACGATGCACAAGACGCTGGTCTGGGACCGCGTCGACGGGCAGTGGAAGATCATCGGCGAGAGCAATCGCTGAGGCGTTCGTCGCTCGGTGTTTCTTCCTGTGTCCAGGGGCGCGAAAAGCGCCCCTTTTTTATGCATTGGCGGGTAAAGCCGGCCCCTATTTTCGATAGACTCACGCGCAGTCATCCGTGCGTCCAGAACTACTCGAGAACAACAGCCCCATGCGCGTTTCCCGCTCCCCGCTGACGTCGCTGCACCAGCTCACCCGCGCGGTCGCCGCGCTCACGTTGGCGACGGTCTCCGCCGGGGCGATCGCGCAGGCCGCCCCCGCGGCGGCGCCGGTGCAGGCGGGCGCCGCGTCGCCCGAGGTCACGGAGATCCAGCGCCTGATCAAGGGCGGCCAGGCCACCCAGGCGCTCAAGCTGATCGACGACTCCCTCGCCAGGAACCCGAAGGACCCGGCGATGCGCTTTCGCCGCGGCGTGACGCTGTCGATGCTGGATCGCAAGGCCGAGGCGCTGCAGGTGTTCCAGAAGCTGGTCGAGGACCACCCGGAGATGCCCGCCCCGTACAACAACCTCGCGGTGCTGTACGGCTCGCAGGGCGACTACGACAAGGCGCGCGCCGCGCTGGTGGCGGCGATCCGCACCAATCCGCAATACGCCACGGCCTACCAGAACCTGGGCGACGTCTACGCGCAGCTGGCCAGCCAGGCCTACTCGAAGGCGCTGCAGCTGGACAACAAGGACACCGTCACCGCGCCCAAGCTGCTGCTGCTGCGCGAGCTGACCAACCCCGGCTCGGCGCCCGCGCCGGCCGTCGTGGCCGCCGCCGCGCCGACGCCCGCCCCCGTGCCCGCCAAGCCGGTGCAGGTGGCCGCGGCCACACCGCCCGCGCCGGCCCCGGTCGTCGCGCCCAAGCCGGCGCCGGCGCCCGTCGCCGCGCCCAAGCCGGCGCCCGTGCCGCCGCCCGCCCCCGTGCCGGCGCCCAAGCCCGTGCCGGTTCCGCCTCCCGCGCCCAAGCCGGCGCCGGCCCCGGCGCCCGCCATCGTCACCAGCAACGGCCTGTCTGACGTCAGCGAGGCCGTGCACGCCTGGGCCTCTGCCTGGAGCCGGCGCGACATGGCCGGCTACGTCGGCGCCTACACGCCCGACTACGCCACGCCCGGCAAGTCGCACAAGGCGTGGGAAGAGGATCGCAAGGCGCGCATCGTGCCGCGCAAGCACATCGCGGTGGAGGTCTCCGACCTGCGCGTCAGCGTCAACGGGGACAAGGCCACCGCGCACTTCAAGCAGACCTACGAATCCGACACCCTGACCACGACCGGCCACAAGACCCTCGACCTGGTGCGCACGCCCTCGGGCAAGTGGCTGATCAAGCAGGAGTCGGTCGGCGGATGACGATGGAAGACGACGCCCTCCCCGCGTCTTCGAAGACGCCGCGCCGGCCCCGGTGGCCGCGCACGGCGGTGGCAGTGGGTTCCCTCGTGGTCGCCGGCGCCGGCCTGCTCGCCAGCACCGAGCTGCACGGCATCCCGTCGCCGCACGCCACGCCCGCGGCCGCGCGCCCGGCCATCGGCGCGGTCATCGCGCTGGCCGACGACCTGTCCGCGCCACCCGCCCCGTCGACGCAGCTCGGCCCGGTCACGGCCGCGAGCCTGCCCAAGGATTCGCCGTTCGCCGGCGCATTCAAGGGCTCGCCCGAGAACCGGCTGATCGGCATCTACCGCCTGATCGGCGAGCAGCATCCCGACCTGGCGCTGGACGCCGCTGCGTCGCTCACGCACGACGTGCCGGGCTTTCGCCTGGCGCAGCTGGTCTACGCCGACCTGCTGGCCGCGCGCAGTGGCAGCACGCCGGGCTTTGCCGCCGCGGGCCCGCAGGCGGACGCCAGCGCGGGCGTCGCCGAGGAGGTGGCCGAGCTGCGCGACGAGGCGATCCAGCGGCTGCACGCGCTGCAGGAACGCCCGCCTGCGGGCCAGGTGCCGGCCGAGTTCATCGTGCTGCCCAAGGCCGTGCACCACGCCATCGCCGTCGACACGACGCGCTCGCGGCTGTACCTGTTCGAGAACGGGCCGCAGGGCATGAAACTGGTCAGCGACCATTACGTGTCGGTGGGCAAGCAGGGCGTGGACAAGACGGTCGAAGGCGACCAGCGCACGCCGCTGGGCGTGTACTTCGTGTCCGACCGCGTCGGCCAGGCCTCGCTGAAGGACACCTTCGGCGCCGGCGCGATGCAGCTGAACTACCCCAACCTGCTGGACAAGCTGCACGGGCGCACCGGCTCGGGCATCTACGTGCACGGCGTGCCGTTCAACACCTACTCGCGACCGCCCAAGGATTCCGACGGCTGCGTGACGCTCGCCAACGACGAGCTGCTGATGCTGATGAACACCGTGCCGATCCACGACACGCCGGTCATCATCACCAAGCGCATCCACTGGGTGGCCGATGCCGCCGCGCGCCTGCATCGCGCCGAGATCCTGGACGCCGTCACGCGCTGGCAGGGCGTGCGCACGGGCGACGACGTCGGGGCGCTGAACGCGTTCTACGTGCCCGGCGCCGCGCCCGACACGCCCGCCGCGCCGCCTGCGCCGCCCTCGCAGCCCGTCGTCACGTGGGTGCACGGCCAGCGCCGCGCGAGCCCGCCGCCGGCCGCGCCGGCCAGGGATCCGATCGCGTTCGACAACCTCAGCGTGATGACCTGGTCCGACGAGAAGGAGACGATGGTCGTCACCTTCAACGAACGCGGCACGCACTCGCGCCGCGAGACCACGCTGCGCCAGTACTGGGAGCGCGACGCGTCGAAGTGGCGCATCGTGGCCGAGGGCACCGTCCGCTGACGTTTCCGGAGAGCCGGCGGGCCAGCGCGCGGCCGCCCGGCCCGCGCCGTCTCCACCGCCGCCGCCCGCGGCACGCGCGATCGCCGCCGCGACGGGGCGTTCGCCGCCGACGGCCGTCGATTCGTCGAATGTGACACGGCGGCGTCATCATCGATTGATAACGTCCCCTCGACCGCCACAAGAGGGCGGGACGGGACCTCCTTGAATCCACGTCGTTTCCTGGCGCCGTTGCTCGCCCTGCTGCTGATCGCGGCCGTGGCCGGCGGCATCTGGCGCTCGCATGCCCGGCTCGGTTCCGACCAGGCCACCCAGGCCTCGCTGCAGGCCGCCGCCGCGAACCGCGTCGCCGTGCGCGGGCTGATCGGATCGGAGAAGGAGGACTTCTTCGCCGACCCGCGCGTCAAGCAGGCGCTGCAGGCGCAGGGGCTGACCGTCACGGTGGAAAAGGCCGGCTCGCGCACGATCGCCGGCCGCTTCGACCCGGCGCACTACGACTTCGGCTTCCCCTCGGGCGCGCCGGCGGCGCAGCAGCTCAAGGCCGCGGCCAAGGCGGCCGACGTGTACACGCCGTTCTACACGCCCATCGTGGTGGCGAGCTGGCGCCCGATCGCCGAGATCCTGGTGGCCAACGGCGTCGCGAAGAAGGAAGGCGACCTCTACTACATCACCGACATGCCCGCCCTGCTCGCCTTCGCCGACAAGGGCACGCGCTGGCGCGAGCTCAAGCAGAGCGACGCGTTCGCCACCGGCAAGGGCGTGCTGATCTCGTCGACCGACGTGCGCACGTCCAACTCCGCGGCGATGTACCTGTCGCTGGCCAGCTACTTCGCCAACGGGCAGCAGATCGTGCAGAGCCAGGCCGACGTCGACCGCGTGATGCCCGTCGTGGGGCCGCTGTTCCTGCGCCAGGGCTTCCAGGAGCAGTCGTCCGCCGGGCCGTTCGAGGACTACCTCGCGCTGGGCATGGGCAAGGCGCCGCTGCTGGTGGCCTACGAATCGCAGATGGTGGAGTTCTGGCTGCGCCACCCCGACCGCCTCAAGAGCGACATGGTGCTGATGTACCCGCGCCCTACCGTGTTCTCCAAGCACGTGCTGGTGCCCTACACGCCGGCCGGCGGGCGCCTGGGCGCCGCGCTCGACACCGACCCTGCGCTGCGCCAGCTCGAGCACGAGTACGGGTTCCGCACCGGCGGCGACGTCAAGGGCCCGGAGGAATGGACCCGGCGCGGCGTCAAGGTGCCCGACGTCCTCGTCGACGTCATCGACCCGCCGAGCCAGGACTGGCTCGAAAAGATGATCCAGGGCATCGAAGCCCAGTTCAAGTGACTTCACAGGGAGACCGAACCATGAGCACGCCCGACCCGCGTCCCACCGCGTCGCAGGAACTCGCGCCGCCCGAGGCGTTCGCGCTGGAGCCGCCGCCCGCCGTCGCGGCGGTGCCCGTCGAATCGGCCAGCGGCAAGGTCAGGCTCGACCCGAAGGACGTCGCGGAGCTCGACGACCAGGTGCGCGGCTTCATCGCCGACATCACCGAGCACGACGCGCAGCACCCGAAGTTCAAGGAGGCCATCGAGCGCATCCACTCGATGGGCAACAAGGACATCGAGTCCTCGGCCGCGGTATCCAACCGCATGCTGGAGCGGCCCGTCGGCTCGCTGAAGAATGGCCTGTTCGACCAGGGCGCGCGCATCGGCCAGTCGCTGGTGGACCTGCGCCGGCAGATCGAGGAGCTCGACCCGTCGCGCCAGGGCGACCTGTTCTCCGCGCGCAAGCTGCTGGGCCTGATCCCGCTGGGCAACCGGCTGGTGGACTACTTCGACCGCTACCAGTCCTCTCAGGCGCACCTGAACGCGATCATCGAGGCGCTCAAGCGCGGCAAGGACGAACTGCTGCGCGACAACGCCGCCATCGAGCAGGAAAAGGTGAGCCTGTGGACGCTGATGGTGCGCCTCGAGAAATACGTGCACATCGGCAAGAAGCTCGACGCCGAGCTCGACGCGCGCGCCCGCGCCTTCGACGCGACGGACGCCGAGAAGGCGCGCGTGATCCGCGAGGAGATGCTGTTCTACACGCGCCAGAAGGTCACCGACCTCCTGACGCAGCTGTCGGTCAACATCCAGGGCTACCTTGCACTGGACCTGATCCGCAAGAACAACCTCGAGCTGGTGAAGGGCGTCGACCGCGCGACCACGACGACGGTGTCGGCGCTGCGCACGGCCGTGATCGTGGCGCAGGCGCTGAACAACCAGAAGCTGGTGCTGGACCAGATCAGCGCGCTCAACGCCACCACCGGCAACCTGATCGCGTCCACCAGCGAGATGCTGCGCGACCAGAGCGCGGCGATCCACCAGCAAGCGGCGTCGGGCACGATCGAGATCGCCAGGCTGCAGCAGGCCTTCGCCAACGTGTACCGCACGATGGACGCGATCGCCGAGTTCAAGGTCAAGGCGCTGGACTCGATGCAGGCCACCGTCAACACGCTGACCGACGAGGTCGCCAAGAGCCGCAGCTACCTGGATCGGGCGCGCGGCGAGAAGGCCACCGAGGCGCTGGCCGGCCCGGCCGGCGACGTCGCGCTATGACCTCGCCCGGGCGCTTCGAGCGCGGCGCCGCGGCCGCGCTGCTCGCCACGGCGCTCGTCGCGGGCCTTGGCGGCTGCGACAAGCGCGCCTTCACGCCCGCCGCCGCCACCGGCAGCACGTCGACCACGCCGGCCGCGCCGGCGAGCGCGCAAGCGTTCACGATCCTGGCCGGCTCCGAGCTGAAGGACCTGGAGCCCGCGCTGGTGCAGGCCGGGCGCGACGCGGGCGTGCAGGTCAAGCTGTCGTACGCGGGCACGCTGGACATCGTCGAGCGCATCAACGCCGGCGACACATACGACGCCATCCTGCCGCCCAACGGCGCTTACCCTGCACTCGCGCTCACGCGAAAGCCGCTGGCGCGCGACAAGCTGTTCTATTCGCGCGTGGCGCTCGGCGTGAAGCCGGCCAAGCTGAAAGAACTCGGCTGGGATCGCCAGGCGCCGAGCTGGGCCGACATCGCCAAGGCCGCGAGCGCGGGCAAGCTGCGCTACGCGATGACCAACCCGGCGAGCTCCAACACAGGCATGAGCGCGCTGTTCGCCGTCGCGTCGGCCTCGGCCGGCAAGAGCGAGGACCTGGCCGTCGCGGACGTCAACGACAAGACGCTCAAGGCCTTCCTCAGCGGCCAGAAGCTCACGGCCGGCAGCTCGGGCTGGCTGGCCGACGCGTTCGTCAAGGATCCGGCGCCCCTGGACGCGATGGTCAATTACGAGGCCGTCATCCTGCGCAGCAACGACAAGCTGGCGCCGGCCGACAAGCTCACGCTGGTCTATCCGCGCGACGGCATGATCTCGGCCGACTACCCGCTGATGCTGCTCAACGCCGACAAGCGCGCCGAAGACAGCGCGCTCGTCGCCGCGATCAAGGCCGCGCCGTTCCAGCGCGACGCGCTGTCGGCGGCGTTCATCCGGCCGTCCAACCCCGATGTCGCGGCGTCCCCGGCGCTGCCGAGCGCGGCCGCGGCGGAGCTGTCGTTCCCGAACAAGCTCGAGGTGATCGACGCCGTGCTGAGCGCGTACCAGGCGCAGTGGCGGCGGCCGTCGACGTCGATCTTCGTGCTGGACATCAGCGGTTCGATGAAGGGCGAGCGCATCGAGGCCATGCGCGAGGCGCTCAAGGTGCTGTCGGGCGCCGACGCGAGCACCGCCAGCGCGCGCTACGCCGCGTTCCAGCAGCGCGAGCACGTGGTTCTGATCGCGTTCGACAACAAGGTCGAGCCGCCGGTGTGGATCCGCTTCGACCAGGGCGACGTGGCCGCCGCGCAGGCGCAGCTGCGCGCTCGCGCGGACGCGCTCGAGGCGCGCGGGGGCACGGCGATCTTCTCGGCCGTGGCCACCGCCGAGGAAGTGGCGCGCGACGAGCTGCAGGACCACCCCGATCGCTTCGTCAGCATCGTGCTGCTCACCGACGGCGCCAGCAACTCCGGCATGAGCCTGGACAAGTTCCGCGAGCTGTACGCGAGCGGCGCGCCGGCCCGCGTGTTCCCGATCCTGTTCGGCGAAGGCCAGGTCGCCGACATGACGGCGCTCGCGCAGGCCACCGGCGGACGCCAGTTCGACGGCCGCAGCGCGCGCCTGGCGCTGGTGTTCAAGGAGATCCGCGGCTACCAGTGAGCCGCGGCAGACACGACGGACGACCCGCGATGCCCCACCGCCCGTTCAAGCTGCGCGCCCTCCTGTTTCTCTACAGCAACGGCAATCTCGCCGGCTGCGCGCTCGCGCTGCTGGGCCCGGCACTGTTGTTCGCCGGCGTCATCGACCAGGGCTGGCTTCTCATCACGGCCGGCCTGTACGGCGCGGGCTGGCTGATGGCGCGGCGCTCGCCCGAACTGGAGCGCCACATCGCCGACAGCCTCACCAACGAGGAGACGCTCGCGCACCTGGACACGCTGGTGGCGTCGGCCACGCCGCACCTGACGCAGGACATGCGCGGGCGCCTGCAGTCGATCCGCGACAGCGTGGCCGAAGTGCTGCCGCGGCTCGTTAGCCAGCCGAACGGCGGCGACGCGCTGTTCACCGTGCGCGAGACCGTGCTGCGCTACTTGCCCGAGACGCTGGCCAACTACGTCGCCCTGCCCGCAGCGTTCCGCGTCAGCCACCAGCTGCAGTCGGGCCGCACGGCGCGCGACTTGCTCGCCGAGCAGCTGGACATGCTGGCCGGCCAGATGCGAGAGGTCGTCGCCAATGTCGCCGCCAGCGACGCCCAGGCACTCGTGGCCAACGGCCAGTTCCTGCGCGCCCGCTTCCAGCAGCCCGACTTCCTCGCCCGCTGAGCCGCCATGCCGCGCACCATCGTCGACATCCCCGAGGCGCAGCTGGCCGAGATCGATCGCTTCTGCCGCACGCTGGGCATCTCGCGCGCCGAGGCCGTGCGGCGCGCGCTGGAGGCCTACCTCGTGCGCAGCGTCGACGTGCAGGCCGAGGGCTTCGGGCTGTGGTCGGAGGGCGCGCGCCGTCCGGCGCCGGAAGCCCCGGGCCACCACGATCGCAAGCGCTGACATGAACGCCCTGATCGACACCGGCCTGCTGCTGGACTACCTGCGCGGCGACGAGCGCGCCGCGCTCGCGCTGCGCGACTGCACGCACCGCTCGATCACCGTCGCCACGTGGCTGGAGGTGCTGCGCGCGAGCCCGCCCGACCGGCGCGAGGCCACGCGGGCGTTCCTGCGCACGTTCGAGCGGCTGTCGATCAGCGAGTCCAGCGCCGACGAGGCCGTGCGGCTGTCGTTCGCGCATCCGGCGCTCGGCGCGGCGCACGCGATCAACTGGGCCAACGCGATCGTCAACCAGCTGGTGTTCGTGACCACCGAGCCGGGCGCCCTGCCCGGGGCCGGCCGCGACGTCGTCGTGCCCTACGTCGCGGCGCCGCGGCCCGCCCGCTCGAGCAAGGTTGCCTGAACTCGCAGCTGTTGCAATTTGCAGGCACGCGAAATGCCGTGAACCGTGGAGTTGCTTCCACCGAGAGGAGTCCACGGCATGAACTTCAAGAAGACCCCTGAGATGCTCGCCGTCGCGGCCACGGTCGTCGCGGTGTGCTCCACGTTCTCGATCGGCGCGATCTCCGCCAATGCGGCAACGCCGTCTCCGGCCGAGCAGCGCTACCAGCAGGATCGCGCCAACTGCAAGGCTGGCAAGACGGCCGAGAGCCGGAAGACCTGCCTGGTCGAGGCCGCTGCGGCGCTGCAGGCGGCGCGCAAGCACGGGCTGACGTCGCCCACGCCCGACCAGGTGGCCGCCAACGAGCGCAAGCGCTGCGAGGCCCAGTCGGGCGCCGACAAGCAGGACTGCCTGAAGCGCGCGGCCGGCGTCGACACCACCGTGTCGGGCAGCGTGGCCGGCGGCGGCGACATCAAGGAAACGGTCACCGTCATCCCCGGCACGCCGGGCACGGAGATCCACCCCGAGACGATGCCGCCCACGGCCGCGGGCCCGGCCAACGTCCCGCCCAAGCCGAGCAACTGACGGACCGCGTGATCAGGCCTGCACGGGCACGTGGAAGTCGATCACCGACCCGGCTCGGCGCGGATCGAAGCGTCCGTCGTAGAGCTCGAAGTCCGGGCCGCCGGCCACTTTCAGGCCGGAGGCGGGGATCAGCTCGCCCCACACCGCCGCCATCGCCTGCCTGACCTGCGGGTGCAGCGCCGAGCCGTCCAGCGTGATGCGGAAGACGGCGTAGGTGGCCGCGGGGATCTCCATCGTCGCGAACTCCGGCGGCGGCACGCAGCCCCGCTCGACGCCGACGCCGGCCAGGTACTGGAAACTCCCCTCGCCCGCGTCGACGCTGGAGACGACGCCGTAGGTCGCCCAGCTCCTGACCTGCCCCGCGAACGGCAGCGCGCCGATCAGCGCCGACCACAGCTGCGGGATCTCGGACTTGGTCGCCTCGTCGAAACGCCGCACCGGACCGGCGACGTCGAAGGCGGGCAGCGCCACCAGCTCGGGCAGGCGGACGACGGGAGTGGGCACGGCGGTGGGTACGGTCATGGGGTATTGGCCTTCGATGGGGTCGACGGCGAAGCCGCTGCGAAAGCGCCCGGGCGAGACGCCGAACACGCGCTTGAACGCACGGGTGAACGCCTCCTGGGATTCGAAGCCGCAGTCGAACGCGAGGTCGACGAGCTTGAGGTCGGCCTCGTCGCAGAGCCGTCGGGCTCCGCGCACGAGGCGGCGGCCGCGCACGTGGGCCATCACGCTGCGGCCCATGCGCGCGGTGAACAGCCGCGAGAAGTGGTACGGCGACAGGCCGGCCCGCGCCGCGACCTGCGCGAGCGTCAGCGGCTGGTCGAGCTGCTGCTCGATCCAGGCGACGACACCGGCGAACGGGTCGATGGCGTGGGGTGTCGGGCGGTCCATGGCAGGCATGATGGGCGAGGCCGCGCGCCCCGTCCTGACCGAACTTGCTCCGCCAAAGACAAAGGGCGCCGAAGCGCCCCTTGATTCTCGTGCAACGGCGATGTTACTTGCGCTGCGGCGGCAGGTCCGTGCAGCTGCCGTGCGCCACTTCGGCAGCCAGGCCGATCGATTCGCCCAGCGTCGGGTGCGGGTGGATCGTGCGGCCGATGTCGACCTCGTTGGCGCCCATCTCGATGGCCAGCGCGACCTCGCCGATCATGTCGCCGGCGTTCATGCCGACAATGCCGCCACCCAGGATCTGGTGCGTCGTCGCGTCGAACAGCAGTTTGGTCTGCCCTTCGTCGCGGCCGTTGGCGATGGCTCGGCCCGAGGCCGACCACGGGAACAGGCCCTTCTTGATCGCGATTCCCTGCGCCTTGGCCTGGTCCTCGGTCAGGCCCACCCAGGCCACTTCCGGATCGGTGTAGGCCACGCTCGGGATCACGCGGGCGTCGAAGCGCGCGAGGTTGTCGCCGGACGCCACTTCCGCGGCCACGTGGCCCTCGTGCACGGCCTTGTGCGCGAGCATCGGCTGGCCGACGATGTCGCCGATCGCGAAGATGTGCGGCACGTTGGTGCGCATCTGCACGTCCACCGGGATGAAACCGCGGTCGCCGACGATCACGCCGGCATGCTCGGCGCCGATCTTCTTGCCGTTGGGCGTGCGGCCGACGGCCTGCAGCACGAGGTCGTACAGCTCCTCGCGCGTGCCGCCCTCGCCTTCGAACTTCACCTTGATGCCGTCCGTGGTGGCCTCGGCGCCCACCGTCTTGGTCTTGAGCAGGATGTTGTCGAAGCGCTTGGCGTTCATCTTCTGCCAGACCTTGACGAGGTCGCGGTCGGCGCCCTGCATCAGGCCGTCCAGCATCTCGACGACGTCCAGGCGCGCGCCGAGCGTCGAGTACACCGTGCCCATCTCCAGGCCGATGATGCCGCCGCCGACGATCAGCATCTTCCTGGGCGTGCCGCGCAGCTCGAGCGCGCCGGTCGAATCGACGATGCGCGGGTCGTCCGGGAAGAACGGCAGGCGCACGGCCTGCGATCCGGCCGCGATGATCGCGTTCCTGAACTTGATCGTCTTGGAGTTGCCGGTGGTCTGCTGGCCCTCGCCGCTGGTCTCGTCGACCTTGACGTGGTACGGGTCGAGGAAGTTGCCGTAGCCGCGCACGACCGTGACCTTGCGCATCTTGGCCATTGCCGACAGGCCGCCCGTGAGCTTGCCCACGACCTTGCCCTTGTGCGTGCGCAGCTTGGCGATGTCCAGCTGCGGGTCGCCGTAGGACACGCCGAGGTCGGCGAAGTGCTTGACCTCGTCCATCACCATCGCCACGTGCAGCAGCGCCTTGGACGGGATGCAGCCCACGTTCAGGCAGACGCCGCCGAGCGTCGCGTAGCGCTCGACCAGCACCACCTTCATGCCGAGGTCGGCCGCGCGGAACGCCGCTGAATAGCCGCCGGGGCCGCCGCCGAGGACGAGCATGTCGCACTCGAGATCGGCGCCGCCGCCGTACGTGGACGCCACGGGCGCGGGGCCCGCGTGCGCGCTCACGGGCGCGGAGGCGCTCGCCTGCGCGGGCGCAGGTGACGCGCTGGCGCTCGCGGGGGCCGGCGCGGGCGCGGGCGCGGCGCCATCGCCGTCGACCACCAGGATCACGTCGCCCATGTTGACCTTGTCGCCCACCTTGACGCGCAGTTCCTTGACCACGCCCGCGGTCGACGACGGAATCTCCATCGACGCCTTGTCGCTCTCCACCGTGATCAGGCTCTGCTCCGCCTTGACGGCGTCGCCCGGCTTGACCAGGAGTTCGATGACGCCGACGTCCTTGAAGTCGCCGATGTCGGGAACCTTGACTTCGATCGCTGCCATGTCGCGCCGCTCCTTACAGCATGACCCGGCGCAGGTCGCCGAGCACCTGGATCAGGTAGGTGTTGAAGCGGGCCGCCGAGGCGCCGTCGATGACGCGGTGGTCCCACGACAGCGACAGCGGCAGGATCAGGCGCGGCACGAAGGCCTTGCCGTCCCACACCGGGCGCGTGGCGCTCTTGCACACGCCCAGGATCGAGACCTCGGGCGCGTTGATGATCGGCGTGAAGTACGTGCCGCCGATGCCGCCCAGCGAGCTGATCGAGAAGCAGCCGCCGGTCATGTCGGCCGGGCCCAGCTTGCCGTCGCGTGCCTTGCCGGCGAGCTCGCTCATCTCCTTGGCGATCTGCACGATGCCCTTCTGGTCGGCGTCGCGGATCACCGGCACCATCAGGCCATTGGGCGTGTCGGCGGCAAATCCGATGTGGAAGTACTTCTTCAGGACCAGCGTGTCGCCGTCCAGGGAGGCGTTGAACTCGGGGAACTTCTTGAGCGCGGCGACGCAGGCCTTGATCAGGAACGCGAGCATCGTGACCTTGACGCCGGCCTTCTCGTATTCCTTGTTCAGCGTGACGCGGAAGGCTTCCAGCTCGGTGATGTCCGCATCGTCGTGGTTGGTGACGTGCGGGATCATCACCCAGTTGCGATGCAGGTTCGCGCCCGAGATCTTCTTGATGCGCGACAGGTCCTTGCGCTCGACCGCGCCGAACTTGGCGAAGTCCACCTGCGGCCACGGCAGCAGGCCCGGCAGCGCGCCACCGGTGGCCGCGGCGGCCGGCTTCTGCGCGGCCTGCGCCTTGGTCTGCGCGGTGCCGGCCATCACGGCCTTGACGAAGCCCTCGAGGTCGGGTTGCGTGATGCGACCGTGCGGCCCCGAGCCCTTGACTTCCTCCAGCGGCACGCCCAGCTCGCGGGCGATCCGGCGGATCGACGGCGACGCATGCGGCAGGTTCAGCGGCGGCCTGGTCGGATCATGCGCGGGCATGGCCGAGGCTGGCAGCGGCTTCTCGATCCCGCGCGGATCCTGGATCTCGGCGGCGGCGCTGGTGCCCGAATCGGAGGCCTCTTCGGCCGGTGCCGGCTTGGGCGACGCGACGGTCTGTGCCGGCGCGGCCGCCGGCGCGGCGGCGCCACCGGCGCCTTCGATCGTCGCGACCACCGAGCCCTTGGACACGCGATCGCCCACCTTGACCTTCAGCGCCTTGACGACGCCGGCATGCGACGACGGGATCTCCATCGAGGCCTTGTCGCTCTCCACCGTGATCAGGCTCTGCTCCACCTTCACGGTGTCGCCGACCTTGACCAGGATCTCGATGACGCCGACGTCGGCGAAGTCGCCGATGTCGGGCACCTCGACGTCGATCGAGCCGCCCGCCGCCGGCGCGGGGGCCGAGGCTTGCGCGGGCGCGGGCGCAGCCGCCTGCGCGGGGACCGGGGCGCTCGCGGCCGCGGCCGCGGCCGGGGCCGGCGCGGCGGCGGCGCCGGTCTCGAGCAGCAGGATCACCGTGCCCTCGTTGACCTTGTCGCCCATCGCGACCTTCATCTCCTTGACGACGCCCGCCGCGGACGACGGGATCTCCATCGAGGCCTTGTCGCTCTCGACGGTGAGCAGGCTCTGCTCGGCCTTGACGCTGTCGCCGGGCTTGACCAGCACCTCGATGATCGCGACGTCCTTGAAGTCGCCGATGTCCGGCACCTTCACTTCAACCATTGCCATGTTCTTGTCTCCGCGAAGGTGTGATTAGGCGTACAGCGGGTTGATCTTGTCGGCCTCGATGCCGTACTTCTTGATGGCCTCGGCCACCTTGGCCAGCGGCAGCTTGCCCTCGTCGGCCAGGGCCTTGAGCGCCGCGACGACGACGTAGTGGCGATTGACCTCGAAGTGCTCGCGCAGCTTGCTGCGGAAGTCCGAGCGGCCATAGCCGTCGGTGCCCAGCACCTTGTAGGCGCGGCCGCGCGGGATGAAGGCGCGGATCTGCTCGGCGTAGCTGCGGATGTAGTCGGTCGACGCCACCACCGGGCCGTCGTGCGGCGCCAGCTGCTGCTCGACGAACGACTTCCTGGGCGAGTCCGTCGGGTGCAGCAGGTTGTGGCGCTCGGCGGCCTGGCCGTCGCGGGCCAGCTCGTTGAAGCTCGGGCAGCTCCACACGTTGGCGCCCACGCCCCACTCGGCTTCCAGCAGTTCCTTGGCGGCCATCGACTCGCGCAGGATCGTGCCCGAGCCCAGCAGGTTGACCGTCAGCTTGCTGCTCGCGGCCGCGGGCTGCAGCAGGTACATGCCCTTGATGATCTGCTCCTCGGTGCCCGCCTGCAGGCCCGGCATCGCGTAGTTCTCGTTCAGGAGCGTGATGTAGTAGTACACGTTCTCCTGGTTCTCGACCATGCGCTTCAGGCCGTTCTGCATGATCACCGCCACTTCGTGCGCGAAGGTCGGGTCGTAGCTGACGCAGTTCGGGATCGTGCCGGCCAGGATGTGGCTGTGGCCGTCCTCGTGCTGCAGGCCCTCGCCGTTGAGCGTGGTGCGGCCCGACGTGCCGCCCAGCAGGAAGCCGCGCGCCTGCATGTCGCCGGCGGCCCAGGCGAGGTCGCCGATGCGCTGGAAGCCGAACATCGAGTAGTACACGTAGAACGGCACCATGATGCGGTTGTTCGTCGAGTACGACGTCGCCGCGGCGATCCAGCTGGACATGCCGCCCGGCTCGTTGATGCCTTCCTGCAGGATCTGGCCGTCCTTGGCCTCCTTGTAGTACATCACCTGGTCCTTGTCGACCGGCGTGTAGTTCTGGCCCGCGGGGTTGTAGATGCCGATCTGGCGGAACAGGCCTTCCATGCCGAAGGTGCGCGCCTCGTCGACGAGGATGGGCACCACGCGCGGGCCCACTTCCTTGTCGCGCAGGAGCGCGGTCAGGAAGCGGACGTAGGCCTGGGTCGTGGAGATCTCGCGGCCTTCGGCCGTCGGGTCGAGCACGGCCTGGAACGCGGACAGGCCCGGCACGATGAGCTTTTCATCGGCCTTGGCGCGGCGCTCGGGCAGGTAGCCCTGCAGCGACTTGCGGCGCGCGTGCAGGTACTCCATCTCGGGCGTGTGTTCCTGCGGCTTGTAGAACGGCAGCTCGGCGAGCTTGTCGTCGGGGATGGGGATCGCGAAGCGGTCGCGGAAGACCTTGATGTCCTCGTCCGTCAGCTTCTTGGTCTGGTGCGCGGTGTTCTTGGCCTCGCCGCTCTTGCCCATGCCGTAGCCCTTGACCGTCTTGATCAGCAGCACGGTGGGCTGGCCGACGGTCTTGACCGCGCGATCGTACGCCGCGTAGACCTTGCGCGGGTCGTGGCCGCCGCGCTGCAGGCGCCAGATGTCGTCGTCGCTCATCTTGGCGACCATCTCCAGCGTCTTGGGATCGCGGCCGAAGAAGTTCTTGCGCACGAAGGCGCCGTCGTTGGACTTGAAGGCCTGGTAGTCGCCGTCCAGCGTCTCCATCATCAGCTTCTTGAGCGCGCCGTCCTTGTCGCGGGCGAGCAGCGGATCCCAGTAGCTGCCCCACAGCAGCTTGATGACGTTCCAGCCGGCGCCGCGGAACTCGCTCTCGAGCTCCTGGATGATCTTGCCGTTGCCGCGCACCGGGCCGTCCAGGCGCTGCAGGTTGCAGTTGACGACGAAGATCAGGTTGTCGAGCTTCTCGCGCGCGGCCAGGCCGATCGCGCCCAGCGATTCGGGCTCGTCCATCTCGCCGTCGCCGCAGAACACCCAGACCTTGCGCTTGCTGGTGTCGGCGATGCCGCGGGCGTGCAGGTACTTCAGGAAGCGCGCCTGGTAGATCGCCATCAGCGGGCCCAGGCCCATCGACACCGTCGGGAACTGCCAGAAGTTGGGCATCAGCTTGGGGTGCGGATAGCTCGACAGGCCCTTGCCGTCCACTTCCTGGCGGAAGTTCAGCAACTGTTCCTCGCTGATGCGGCCCTCGAGGTAGGCGCGGGCGTAGATGCCGGGCGACGAGTGGCCCTGGATATAGAGCAGGTCGCCGCCGTGGTCGCCGTCGGCGCCGTGCCAGAAATGGTTGAAGCCGCAGCCCAGCATCGTGGCCAGCGAGGCGAACGACGACAGGTGGCCGCCGAGGTCGCCGCCGTCGGCCGGGTGCAGGCGGTTGGCCTTGACGACCATCGCCATCGCGTTCCAGCGCATGTAGGCGCGCAGGCGTTCCTCGATGTCGACGTTGCCGGGGAACTGCGCCTCGTCTTCGGGCGCGATCGTGTTGACGTACGCGGTGTTGGCCGAGAACGGCAGGTCGATGCCTTGCTGGCGCGCGTGGTCCAGCAACTGCTCGATCAGGAAGTGGCCGCGTTCACGGCCCTCGACGGCGATGACCGCCGACAGCGCGTCGGTCCATTCGCGGGTTTCCTGCGCGTCGGCGTCGTTGGCGGCGGCGCCGGGAAAGGACGTGGGGATCGCGGACATGCCTTGTCTCCTGGGCTTGCTTGTTAGAGCGGGGGGTCTAGATCACGGACGGGCGGAGTGTCGCACAACAATCTCACGATTTCAAATTGCGACAGTGCATTTCATATTACGCAATTCAATCTGACAGATCGGCCGCGGCTCCTGGCATTCCCGTCCGGGACGGAGGCGCCGTGAACTCGATAATGCCCGGATGCAACCTGTTCCCGAGTCCGGCTCGACCCCGTCACCGTCATGGACGCAGCGCGTCTTCGGCCGCTGGTGGCGCAGCCAGTCGCCGTCGCGCCAGGATCGCTTCGCCACGCTGGGCCCGCTGGTCTCGGTGCTGCTGTTCCTGGCGGCGATCGTCGCGGCGTTCTGGACGCTTCGCAACGAGGAGATCGAACGCGCCACCGACGCCGTGCGGCGCGACACCGAGGTCGCGCAGCAGCAGATCCGCTCGCGCCTGAGCGAGGACCAGGACCTGATGGTCCGCCTGACGCGCGACATCGTCACCCATGACGTCGACACCGACAGCTTCTTCACGCAGACCGCCAGCTTCGCGCCGGCGCGCCCCGAGCTGACGCAGGTGATCTGGCTGAACGCCGACCGCACCCCGCGCGCCACGTTCCTCGGCTCGATCTTTCGCGGCGCGGCGAGCCTGCGCAACAGCGCGGAGGATCCGTCGCTGCCGCACCAGGGCGCGAGCACGGCGTCGGAGGCGGCGTTCGCGGCGGCGCGCAACACGCACGTGCCGCAGTTCTCCAAGCCCTTCATCGACGTCGACGGCACGGCCGTCTTCCAGGTGCAGATCCCGCTGATCTCGCACACCGCGTTCACGGGCGTGCTGGTGGCCGAGTACTCGATCGAGGCGCTGCTGCGCCACGCGGTGCCCGAGGAGGTGACCAAGCGGCGCGCGATCGAGGTGCTCGACGAGCACGAGGAACTGCTGGCCAGCACCATCACCACGATGCCGGGGCGGCCGTCGGCGGTGCCGTCGATCGCGTTCGAGGCGCCGCTCGCGCCGGCGTCCAACGGGCTGATCCTGCGCGGGCTGGGGTATCGCACGTCGATCGGCCTGGTGTCGAACTCGCTGTTCTGGATGGTGCTGGCGCTGTCGGGCCTGACCGTGTGGATGCTGCTGGGTACCTGGCGCCACGTGCGCCGGCGCGCGCAGATCCAGGGTGCGCTGGTGCACGAGACGAACTTCCGGCGCGCGATGGAGAACTCGATGCTCACGGGCATGCGCGCGATGGACATGGAAGGCCGCATCACCTACGTGAACCCGGCGTTCTGCGCGATGACGGGCTTCTCCGACAACGAGCTCGTCGGCAAGCTGCCGCCCTTCCCGCACTGGCCGCACGACCGCATCGAGGAGAACTCGCGGCTGCTACAACAGGAACTGCAGGGCCGCAGCCCGGCCGGCGGCATCGAGGTCAAGATCATGCGCAAGGACACGTCGGTGTTCGACGCGCGCATGTACGTCTCGCCGCTGATCGACGCCAAGGGCGTGCAGACCGGCTGGATGACCTCGGTCACCAACATCACCGAGGCCAAGCGCGTGCGCGACCAGCTGTCGGCCTCGCACG
>Ga0209677_100210_pt1 | contig 44738 bp, 36 predicted proteins | sample AraplaCvi_mCL_r2_2_FD_184285 | JGI IMG/M metagenome (GOLD analysis project Ga0209677, IMG submission 184285) | Arabidopsis root microbial communities from North Carolina, USA - plate scrape CL_Cvi_mCL_r2 (SPAdes) (version 2) | ecosystem: Host-associated > Plants > Roots > Endosphere | place: USA... | reverse complement strand
ATTTCGGCGCATCGTGACCGAGCGGGACGGCCGGGCGCGCCCAGAACGCGGGCGTTCGCGATAGGACGGCGGCATGGCTGACGGCGCTGAGCGGACCGAAGCCTGACGGTATCTCCTGCAGATAGGGCCGGATCGCCTCCACGTTCAAGTCAGGCGTTTTCAGGCCGTCTGCCAGCCGTCCAAGCCCCCACAGCCAGCGGCCGGTCTGGGCCAGCGACACCCGGACGTGCCAGCTTCCGCCTTCGCGCGACTGTCTCAGCCGGGCCATCATCGCACCGAACGCCATCAGATAGCCGGTGGCATGATCGAGCATCTGCGCCGGCAATTCCTTCGGGCCGTCGATGCCGGCCGCCTGCCCTTCGGCATGATTGAAGCCGGTCGCGGTCTGTACCAGCGAGTCGAAGCCGCGCCGCTCCGCCCACGGCCCGACGTGACCATAGGCCGACAACGAGACGTTGATGATGCCGGGCGACATTTCAGCGAGGTCGTGCGGCGCAAAGCCGAGCGCGGCCAACGCCTGCGGCCGGTAGCCTTGCGAGAAGATGTCGGCGTTGCGCAGCAGATCGCGCAAGGTCGCCCTGCCTTGGCTGCTCTTCAAGTCGATGTGACAGGAGAGCTTGCCGCGGCCAGTGTCGATCACGAGCCAGGGAATGGCCGGCAGGTCGGGGCCTGAGACCAGCATCACGTCGGCGCCGTGGGCGGCCAGCGTGCGTCCGGCGACGGGGCCCGCGATCACGCGCGACAGGTCGAGCACGCGCAGGCCGGAAAGTGGACGATCACCCGCAGGCCCAAGCGCCGCAGGCCAAAGCCTCGGCGGGGCCTCGCCGATCTTCTCGATGGTCAGCACCGGCAGCTCCGCCAGCGCCCTGGCCTGCGGCAGCGCGCTCCATTCTTCGTAAGAGCGCATCAGCGACACTACGCCACCGGCCGCATAGGCCGCGGTCTCGAACGCCTCCCCCTTCCACTGCATCAGGACCGCCTGCACGGCCTCGCGCTCCGGCGCGCAGGACAGCACGTTGCAGACGGCGGCACGGTGATGCGGGAAATTGGTGTGCAGGCGGACGTAGCGCTCATCGCCAGTCTTGTAGACGCCGGCGATGGCGTCCCAGGCCGGCGGCGGCGGCTCACTGTTGCGGCGCAGATAGCGTTCGGAACGACATTCGACCACCGCATGGCGCATGTCGACTGTTACGGTTTGTGTCTCGCCACCGCGTGCCTGCCAGATCGCGGCCGCCGCAAGCGCGCTGGCCGCGATGCTCACCTGCCCTGCCGCCGCGACACGAAACGACGACGGCAGTTGCGGCTCATCACCGGTCAACCTGACGTGATCGAGCGCGGAGCCTTCACCGCCGGCAAGCCGCCAGAGATCGGTAAGGATGTCGTGGGTGGATTGCATGCTGAACCCCTCTACGGTCGGGCGCTCGGTTCGAGGTTTGCACATGTCCTTTCCGCTTGATCCTGTCATTGCGAGCGGAGCGAAGCAACCAATGTCGCCAGGCATTCCTGGCTTGCTTCGGCGCTCACGCGCCTTCGCAATGACGGCGTTGCTGCAGGACAAGACTCTTTCCACGCGTCATTCCGGGGGGCGCGCAGCGCGAGCCCGGAATCCATCTCGCCTCACGATGATGCGCGGTGAAATGGCTTCCGGGCTCGTGCCTTCGGCACGCCCCGGAATGACATCGTGAATCTTGCGCTATTTCACTAATGGGCCTTCGGCGGGACGCTCGGAGCGACGAGAGCCATGTGCCAGCCATCGGGATCGTGGCGATAGACGGCAACGATGGTGCCGTGCTCCTCATGGGCCGTTCCCCCTGGTCCGGGCACCGTGACGGAAAACTGGTTGATGCCATAGCCGCCGTCGCCGGTGACGTGGACTTCCTGGACCTTGATGGCGTGCCCATGCGCACCCGAGGCAAAGCGCTTGATGTAGTATTCCTTCAACGCCGCGCGGCCGCGCACGATCGGGCCGGCCGGCGAGATCAACTCGCCGTTGCTCGCATAGACTGATGCCATGCCGTCCGCATCCTTGGCGGCGTAATGGGTGTCGTATTGATGACTCAACTCGGTTGCCGCCTGCAACAACTCCGCGTCCGTCACGCCGCCGGCAGATGCCGGGCCGCTGGAAGAGCCAAACAGGACAGTAAACAGAGCGACGGCACTTACCTGCTTCATGGCATGTCTTTCCACGAGATCTCGTCAAGGACCGGCCCCGAAATCAGTATAGGGTCACTTCACCTCGCACGAACGATCAATCAAATGATCCACGATGCACATCTCGGTGAGAATGAGCTGGCCCAGTCTTCATGGTCCGCGTTTTCGCAGGAGATAGGTATCCATCACCCAGCCCTTGCGCGCCTTGGCCTCGACGCGCTTTCGTTCGATGTCGCTGCCGACCTCGCGAAGATCGCCTGCAATGAGGATTTCATCAGGCGTGCCGAGATAGGCGCCCCAATAAATATCGGTGTCAGTGCTGTCGACCGCCTTGAACGAGCAGTCGCCATCGAGCATCACGACCACGTCGTCGATGCCGTCAGGCAGACCTTCGACGAGCTTGCGCCCGGTGGTGATGTGAATGGAGCGGCCGATCCGGTTGAGCGCAATTCTGTGCTGTGCGGCCAGAACCTGGATGGCGCTGATGCCGGGGATCACCTCGTGCTCGAAGGCGACCTTCCTGCGTTCGACGAGTTGGTCGATGATGCGCAAGGTGCTGTCATAGAGCGATGGATCGCCCCAGACCAGGAAGGCGCCACACCCGTCCTCGCCGAGCTCTTCGGCGATCAGCCGCTCGTAGATCTCTGCGCGCTGCTCATGCCATGCGCGCACGGCCTCCTCGTAAGGAACCGAAGGATCACGCCGCGGATCTGCGGTCTCGACGAACCGGTAGGAGCGGTCCTCGATGTGGCGCGCGCAGATATCTTTGCGCAGGCGGACGAGGTCGTCCTTTTCCTGCCCCTTGTCCATCACGAAGAACACGTCGACCTGGTTGAGCGCATTGATCGCCTGGACCGTGACGTGATCGGGATTACCCGCCCCGATGCCGATGATGAAGATCTTTCGCATGGTCCATGTCCGTTCGTGGCTTGCGCGATCGCCGAGCCTGGTTCGAGCGCCCCCTGGGTTTGGCACCGTCGGTGCCTCACCTCAATGAAAATCCCGCGAGGCCGGCAGGATGCGCACGTCGCGGGGATGGCGGGTGCGCTGGGCCGGATTGTCCGGATGCTGGCGGCGGTCGTCATGCAGTGGCTCGGCCGGCATTGGGCCATGCGGCACGGCCTGCGGGCCGAGCCTGTCGTCGGATAGCAGCGCGAGATCGCTGGAACGGTCGATCAGCCGTTCGGCGACGAGATGCACGACCTTTTCCGGGCTGCTCTGGATGCGGCCCTCGATCAGCACCAGCCGCGCCCCCATCACTTCTTTGCGGAATTGCTCCATCACCTTCGGCCACACCACGATGTTGGCGATGCCGGTCTCGTCCTCGATCGTCATGAACACGACGCCCTTGGCGCTGCCCGGCCGCTGCCGCACCAGGACCACGCCGGCGCAGCGGACGAAGCGCCGGTCATTGGCATCGTTGATGTCGCGGCAGGCCAGCACATTCTCGCATGCAAACCGCGCGCGCAGGAACTCCATCGGATGGCCCTTCAGCGACAGACGGATGGTCTGATAGTCGGCGACCACCTGCTCCGGCAGCGGCATCTGCGGCAACGGCTTGGCGCCTTCATCCGGCTGCTCGCGCGCCACAGCCGCCTCGAACAGCGGCAAGGCGACGTCATCCGGCAGCCGCCGCACCGCCCACAGCGCGGCGCGGCGGTCGAGCCCGAGCGAGCGGAACGCATCGGCATCGGCAAGCAGCAGCAGCGCACGTTTTGGCAAGGCCGTGTCGCGGGCGAAATCCTCCAGCGAGGTGAAGGGTCGGCGCGCACGGGCCTTGACGATGCGGTCGGCCCAGTCGTCTTTCTCGCGGTTGTCGTTGTGGGGGGATGAGGTCGCAATCTCTCCGTCGTCATTCCGGGATGCGCCCTCTTGGGCGCAGAATCCACGGCTAGGGGATATGGATTCCGGGCTCGTGCTTCGCACGCCCCGGAATGATGGTGAGGAGATAGTGATCGCATCGTCGCCGAACACCCAGCGCTTTGAGATGTCATGCGATGACATCTGAAGCTGCTTCGATCGCTTCACGCCTTCCTCATCCGGATCGGTCCAGGAAAAACCGTCGATCTGGCGGAAGCCGAGCCGTACGGCGCAATAGTCTCCGTTCCGTTCCTCCAGCGTGTTTTGTGCGAAGCTGTAGGACACGTCGATCTCGCGCACGGTGACGCCGTTCTTGCGCGCATCCGCAACGATCTGCGCCGGCGCGTAAAATCCCATCGGCTGCGAGTTTAGCAGCCCGCAGCAGAACGCATCAGGATGAAAGCATTTCAGCCAGGACGAGATGTAGACGAGCTGCGCGAAGGCGGCGGCATGGCTCTCCGGAAAGCCGTAGGAGCCAAACCCCTTGATCTGCTCGAAACAGTTTTGCGCGAAGACCGGATCGTAGCCGCGCGCGATCATGTTGCCGACCATCTTCTCCTGGTAATTGCCGATGGTGCCAAGGTTGCGAAACGTGGCCATCGAGCGGCGCAGGCCGTTGGCCTCCTCGGAGGTGAATTTCGCCGCCTCGATCGCGATCCGCATCGCCTGCTCCTGGAATAGCGGCACGCCGAGCGTCTTGCGCAGGATCGCCTTCAGCTCATTGGGATCGCCGTCCTTCGGAAAGGGATAGTCGATCTTGTCCGGGTCCATGCCGCGGCGCTTCAGATAAGGATGCACCATGTTGCCCTGGATCGGCCCTGGACGAACGATCGCCACCTCGATGACGAGGTCGTAGAATACGCGCGGCTTCAAGCGCGGCAGCATGTTCATCTGCGCCCGGCTCTCGACCTGGAACACGCCGAGGGATTCGCCCTTGCACAGCATGTCATAGACCTTCGGCACCTCACGCGGCACGGAGGAAAGTTCATAATGTTCGCCCTTGTGATCTGCGATCAGATCAAAACATTTTCGGATGCAGGTCAGCATGCCCAGTGCCAGCACGTCGACCTTCATCATGCCGAGCGCGTCGACATCGTCCTTGTCCCATTCGATGAAGGTGCGATCCTCCATCGCGGCATTGCCGATCGGCACATAGGTGTCGAGCCGGTCCTGCGTCAGCACATAGCCGCCGACATGCTGGGAGAGATGACGTGGAAACTCGATCAGCTCGGTAGCCAGCTCGACCGCGAGCCGGACCATCGCATTCGATGGGTCGAGGCCCGCCTGCCGCACCTGCATCTCGTTGAGGCCCTTGCCCCAGCTGCCCCACACGGTATCGGCGAGCAGCGCGGTGACATCCTCGGTCAGACCCAACGCTTTGCCGACATCGCGGATCGCGCTGCGCGGCCGATAATGGATGACGGTGGCGATCACAGCGGCGCGATGGCGGCCATAGCGGCGATAGACATATTGCATCACCTCCTCGCGCCGCGAGTGCTCGAAATCGACGTCGATATCCGGCGGCTCCAGCCGCTCCTTGGAGATGAAGCGCTCGAACAACAGATCGACCTTGGTCGGATCGACCGAGGTGATGCCGAGCACGTAGCAGACAGCGGAATTGGCTGCCGATCCCCGCCCCTGGCACAGGATGTTCTGGCTGCGCGCATAGCGCACGATGTCGTGAACGGTAAGGAAATAATGCGCGTAGTTGAGCTCGTTGATCAGCGCGAGTTCCTTGTTCAAGGTGGCACGGAGCGCAGGATCAACCTCGTCACCGAAATATTTCTTCACGCCGGCCCAGGTGAGGTCCTCCAGATGCGCTTGCGCGGTCTTGCCCGGCGGCACCGGCTCGTCGGGATACTGGTATTTCAATTGATCGAGCGAGAACGAAATGCGATCGGCAAAGCGCACGGTCTCCGCGATGGCTTGCGGATGATCGCGGAACAGCCGCGCCATCTCTGCGGGCGGCTTGAGATGACGTTCGGCATTGGCCTCGAGCCTGCGACCGACCGCATCGATAGTGGTCTTTTCGCGGATGCAGGTCAGCACGTCCTGCAACGGACGCCGCGCGGGGTGATGATAGAGCACCTCGTTGGTCGCGAGCAGCGGCACATCCACCGATGACGCAAGCTGCGCGAGCCGCGCCAGCCGGCGGCGATCGTCGCCACGATAGATCAGGCTTGCCGCCAGCCAGACGCCATCTGCGCCGCTCGTCTGCAAGCGCGCCAGCACGTCCCTGATCTGCGCTTCGTTTACGCGATGCGGCGGCATCAGCACCAAGAGCTGGCCTTCGGCGAAATCCAGAAGATCTTCGAAAGTCAGCTCACAGGCCCCCTTCTCGACCCGGTCGCTGTCATCGCCACGCTTGCCACGGGTGAGTAACTGACATAGCCGGCCATAAGCGGCGCGGTCGCGCGGATAGACCAGGATGTCAGGCGTGCCGCAGGTGAAGACGATGCGCGCGCCATAGAGCAGCCGCGGTTGATACGGCAGGTCCTTGTTGTCGAGCTCGGCATAGGCGCGGACGATGCCGGCGAGCGTGTTGTGATCGGCGATGCCGATTGTCTTTAGACCATAAAGCGCTGCCTGCTGCACATAGTCCTGCGGATGCGAGCCGCCGCGCAGGAAGGAGAAATTGGTGGTGATACCGATCTCGACATAATCGATGCTCATGCGAACAATCCATGCATGTACCAGGCGGGCTGCACCGGCTTGCCGGTCTTCGGATCGATCTCGCGGTCATAGAGTCCGTCGCGATAGAGCCAGAAGCGCAGGCCGTGCTCGTCCTCGATGCGGAAATAATCGCGCGTAAAACCCTGCCCGTCCGGCCGCCACCATTCCATCGCGATGCGCTCCGGCCCTTCGGCGCGCACCACCGCATGCGCGGCACGGCGCCAGACGAAGCGCGCAGGCGGACCGTCCGGCACCTGCGCGATCACATCGATCGCCTCGGGACGTTCGAACAGCCGCAGAGGCCGCAGCGGCGGCTCGTCTTCAATGCGCTCCGGCCAATCGGCCTGCTGGGCGGCGGCGAGATGCTGCTGCGCCGGCACAGGCAGCACCGCACGTTCCGGAATATGCATATCCTGCGGCAGATGCACGAGCACGCGCTTTCCGCCGATGCGCGCGGCAATGCGATCGATCAGCGCAGCCAGCTCGTCGCTGTCGTGGACATGGGCGTCGAGATCACGCTGCTGCTGCACCACGATCTCGCTACGAGCAGCCGAGAGCCGGATCAGATCGAAGCCGAAACCGGGATCGAGCGGATCGTTCAGCGCTTCCAGCCGCTCGCGGAACAGCCGGTCGATCACGCGCGCCTCCGTCACCGGCTGGCCGGTATCGACCGCGATCAGGCGCACCGCGCCATCCGTGCGGAAGAACAATGCCTCCAGCCGCCGCGCGCCTTTGCCCTGCTGCGCCATCGCCGCCACCAGCGTGGTGGCGAGGCTGGACAGGCTCATCGCGATCACGGTGTCGGTCGCGACCGGCTCGGCAAACCGCTTCTCGACGATGTAGTCCGGCGGCGGCTTGCGTGGGCTGATCGGCGCATCACCCTCGCCCAGCGCCTGGGCCAGGCGCGCCGTGAAGGCGGCGCCGAACCGCGCGGTGATCTCGTGGGGTGCGCGCGAGGCGACATCGCCAATGGTCTTGAGGCCGGCCCGGCGCAGGCCCAGCGTAATGGCTTCGCTGGCGCCGAGCGCTGAGACCGGCAGCGGACTCACCGCGCTGGCTTCCTCGCCATCGGGCACGATGCGGCCATGGACGTGGCGGTTCATCGTCCGCGCACACACCGGATTGGAGGCGATCGCGGCCGTGACCGTGAAGCCGCGCTGGGTCAGCGCGTCGCACACCAGCTTGAGCAACCTCTCCTCGCCGCCGAACAGATGGGCGCAGCCGGTGATGTCGAGCAGAAGTCCGTGCGGGGCATCGAGCGCGACCAGCGGCGTGAAACGGTCGCACCAGTCGGCAACGTCCTCCAGGGTTTTCGCGTCGGCCGCGATGTCGGCCTCGTGCACCACGAGGTCGGGACAGATGGCGCGGGCATTGGCGAGCGGGAGAGCCTGCGTCAGGCCCCAGCGCGCCGCCGCCTCGTCGAGCGAATGGATCAAAAGCGCATTGCTGTCCTTGATGACGACGACGCCGGGGACATCGTCACGCGTGCCGGCGCCTTCGCTTGTGAGTTTGCGCTTGATGCGATCGATCGGCAAGCGTGGCAGCCACAGGCTGAGAATCCGCCGCCGGCTGGCTGAAACAACAGGCATCACAGCTCCACTCCATGATCCATCGCCCGGTCTGGCCGTGGCGGTTGCGAATGAGCTCGGCGTCGAAGCGCGGCGCGCCCCATGCTTCCGACGCTGCACCGGGGAGCGAAGGCGCGGCGCGCACGCTCCAGCGCGTCTCGGCGGTCGATGGCGTAGGCAATGCTGCGATCCGCAGCACCAGCGCGGTGACGCCGGACTCCTGTGCAGCGAGCGTCAGCTTGCGGCTGCCGACCAGATCGAGCTTCTGCGTCTCGCCCCACACCTCCAGCACCACGGCGCCGAGCGCGTCGCAGGCGAGCGCATCGGCCGCGATGCGTAAGGCAGCCTCGAGATCGGGCGCGCGCACCGTCACCAGGCAGCGCGGATCGAGGCCGAGCTCGGCAAGCCCGCTTGCCGACAGCGCGCCGGTTTCCCGCTCGGCATAATCCTGCCGGATCCAGAGCAGCGGCCGCCGCGCGGCAACACGCCCTGCAAGGCCGAAGACGAAGCCGGTCGCCGTCGTGGCCTGCCGTCCGCCGTCCGCGAACACCTCGTGCAGCGCCCCGGTGGCAAGCCCGCCCTGCAGCAGCGCATCGGCCTCCGCATGGCCGAGCGCGACCCGGCGCGCCTCATGCGCGCCCTCGCCTGCCTCGAGGCGCGCGATCCGGCTGCGCAAAGTCGCAAGCGTGCTCATGCGTGCGCCGGTCATGCGTCGCCGCTCCTCATCTCCTGGCCGTCACGGGTCTTTGCAGTTGAACCCGCAACGAACCTCTTTGTTCATGATACGTTCTAATATAAAGCTAACGCCGCCAAGAGAGTCAATCGGGTTTGGCCCGGATACGATTCAGCGAATGGAATCAAAGGGATTCAACATCATGGAGTTGCTGCGGAAACTGGAGATCCTGGCCGATGCCGCAAAGTACGATGCGTCCTGCGCCTCCAGCGGTACCGAGATGCGGGATTCCAGCGACGGCAAGGGCCTGGGCTCGACCGCGCCGGGCATGGGCATCTGCCATTCCTATGCGCCGGACGGCCGCTGCATCTCGCTGCTGAAAATTCTGCTCACCAATGCCTGCAACTATGACTGTCTCTATTGCGTCAACCGCGCCTCCTCCAACGTGCCGCGCGCGCGCTTCACCGTCGACGAGGTGGTGAAGCTCACCATCGACTTCTATCGCCGCAACTACATCGAAGGCCTGTTCCTGTCCTCCGGCATCATCCGCAGCCCCGACTACACGATGGAGCAGGTGGTGAATGTCGCGCGCAAGCTTCGCGAGGAGCATCATTTCCGCGGCTACATCCATTTGAAGACCATTCCGGAAGCCGACGAGGCGCTGCTTACCGAGGCCGGCAGATATGCCGATCGGCTCAGCATCAATATCGAGATGCCGCTCGAGGCGAGCCTGAGCAAGCTGGCGCCGGAAAAGGACCAGCGCGCGATCCGTCGCACCATGGGGCGCCTGCGGCTGAAGCTCGACGAGGCCGACGATGCGAAAGCAAAAGCGACACGGGCGAAGCCGCCGCGCTTCGCGCCGGCCGGCCAGAGCACGCAGATGATCGTCGGCGCAGACAGCGCGAATGACCAGACCATCCTGTCGACCTCGGCCAATCTCTACGGCGCCTACAAGCTGAAGCGCGTCTATTATTCCGCCTTCAGCCCAATCCCGGACGCGAGCCGCGCGCTGCCCCTGCAGACGCCGCCGCTCGTGCGTGAGCACCGGCTCTACCAGGCCGACTGGCTGATGCGCTTCTATGGCTTCGATGCCGAGGAGATCGTCGACAAGACCGAAGGCATGCTGCCGCTCGACATCGATCCCAAGCTCGCCTGGGCGCTGCGTCACCGCGACCGCTTTCCGCTCGACGTCAATACCGCAAGCCGTGAGGAGCTGTTGCGCGTGCCCGGTTTCGGCACCCGGACGGTGGAGCGCATCCTCAGCACGCGCAAGGCTAGTTCAATCCGGCTTGAGGATTTGGCACGCCTGCACGTTGTGAGGAACAAGGCGCTGCCGTTCATCGTTCTCAGAGATCACCGGCCTTCAGCGACTGCACTCGACAGCGCGGGCTTGAAGACGCGGCTGCAGCCGAAGCCGCAACAGTTGGGATTTGGATTTTGATGAGGCCGTCATCGCGAGCGTAAGTCACAGTCATTCCGGGGCGATGCGAAGCATCGAACCCGGAATCTCGAGATTCCGGGTCTGTCCTTCGGACCATCCCGGAATGACGGTGTTCTTGGCTACCAGCTCCTCGCAATGACGAAGTGGAGAGCAAGTGCCTGATGCACGCCATCACGCTCGCGCATGAGACCGACTTCGACGGCTGGCGGACCGCCGCGCGGGCGCTGGCGATGAATGACGTCAGGCCGGCCGACGTCACCTGGCGCGTGGCGGGCAACGCGCCCGATCTGTTCGAGGAATTGCCGACGCAGCCGCTGCCGGAGGTCCCGCTAGATGCGACCTTCAATGTCCCTGCGAAATTCGTCACGTTGGCGCAGGACGCGATCCTGCACCGCGATCCCAACCGCTTCGGCCTGCTCTACCGCGTCTTGTGGCGCCTGCGCACCAATCACGAGTTGCTGGAGGTCGCGACCGACCCCGATGTCATCCAGCTCAACGCGATGGCGAAGGCCGTGCGCCGCGACGAGCACAAGATGCATGCCTTTGTCCGCTTCCGTGAGATCGGCCGCGAGCGGGAATCGCATTACGTCGCCTGGTTCGAGCCCGAGCATCACATCGTCGAGCTGGCGGCCCCTTTCTTCGCCCGCCGCTTCGCTGACATGCCCTGGTCGATCCTCACGCCCGACCTCTGCGCGCATTGGGACGGCCATGAGATCAGCTTCACGCCCGGCGTCGCCAAGGCCGAGGCGCCGTCGGAGGACCGGCTGGAGGAGCTGTGGCGGCGCTATTACGCCAGCATCTTCAATCCGGCGCGGCTGAAGGTGAAGGCAATGCAGAAGGAGATGCCAAAGAAATATTGGCAGAACCTGCCCGAGGCATCGCTGATCAAGCCGTTGATCGCCGACGCCGGCCAGCGCACCGGCGCCATGATCGCGGACGAAGGCACCGAGCCCCACAAGCCGCAGAAACGCGTGGAGGAGACCACGATGAGCCGCAAGCCGAAAGCTCAGGAGCATGCAACCGATCTCGACGCCCTGCGCGAGGAGGCCGCCTCATGCCGCGCCTGCCCGCTGTGGAAGGACGCCACGCAGACGGTGTTCGGCGAGGGGCCCGGTCATGCCGAGATCATGCTGGTCGGCGAGCAGCCCGGCGACAAGGAAGATCTCGCCGGTCATCCGTTCGTCGGCCCCGCCGGCCAGATGCTCGACCGCGCGCTGGACGAAGCCGGCATCGATCGCGGGAAGGTCTACGTCACCAACGCAGTAAAGCATTTCAAATTCGTGCCGCGCGGCAAGATCCGGCTGCACCAGAAGCCGAACACGCCCGAGATCAAGGCCTGCCGGCAATGGTACGAACGCGAATTGGCGGCGGTGCAGCCTGCTTTGGTGGTTGCGCTTGGCGCCACGGCTGCGCAATCCGTGTTCGGCAAGATCACGCCGATCAATAAGAACCGCGGCCATGTCGTCGATCTCGACGACGGCATCAAGGCGCTCGTGACGGTGCACCCCTCCTACCTGCTGCGGCTGCCGGACCCGGACGCCAAGGCGCAGGAATACAAGCGCTTCGTCGCGGATCTGAAGCTCGCCGCCAGCGCGATCCGGAAAGCCGCCCGCGTCGCCTGATCTCACCGGACCGTGTTGCGTCGCGAGGACCTCGCCTCGCCTTTCGAAAATACCTTGCCCTGAAATGGGGATGGCACTGCCTATACCTCCGTATTTCAACGGGCTGTCACATGCATCGATCAAAATTGGAGCTCGTGGGAGAGGAGAGTTCCAATGACCGATGTTGCCTTACCGGGTTCAATCGAGCCTGCCCTGAAAAAGGGCCCGGACCTCGATCGCGGCTTTCATCCGCTGACCGGAATTATTTATTTGGGCGTCGTGGCCGCCGCGCTGCTGTTCGTCGCCTACAGCATTTATGACGACGTCTCTGCCACCGGCACGCGCGTCACCACCTTTCTGCCCTATATCCTGCTGTTCGTGGCGCTGCTGATCGCGCTCGGTTTCGAATTCGTCAACGGCTTCCACGACACCGCCAACGCGGTAGCGACCGTGATCTACACCCGCTCGCTGCCGGCCCACGTCGCCGTGGTCTGGTCGGGCCTGTGCAACCTGACCGGCGTGCTGCTGTCGACCGGCGCGGTCGCTTTCGGCATCGTCTCGCTGCTGCCGGTGGAGCTGATCCTGCAGGTCGGCTCCAGCGCCGGCTTCGCGATGGTGTTCGCGCTTCTGATCGCCGCCATCATCTGGAATCTCGGCACCTGGTATTTCGGCCTGCCCGCCTCGTCCTCGCACACGCTGATCGGCTCGATCATCGGTGTCGGCATCGCCAACGCGCTGTTGCGCGGCCGCGACGGCACCTCGGGCGTGGACTGGTCGCAGGCGACCGGCATCGGCAAGGCGCTGCTGCTCTCGCCGCTGTTCGGCTTCGTGCTGGCCGCCGGCCTGCTCTTTATTCTGAAGATGATCCTCAGCCGCGTGACGCCGGCGCTGTTCGGCGAGCCCGTCGGCGACCAGGCTCCGCCGTGGTGGATCCGCGGCATCCTGATCCTGACCTGCACGCTGGTCAGCTTCTTCCACGGCTCGAACGACGGCCAGAAGGGCATGGGCCTGATCATGCTGATCCTGATCGGCACGGTCCCCACGGCTTACGCGCTCAACCGCACCATGCCGGAGACCCAGGTCGCGAAGTTCATCAGCAACTCGGAAGCCGCCAGCAAGGTCATCGCAGCCAGGGCGGCCGGCTATAACGTGATCGGCGATCCGCGCCCGGCGGTGACCAATTATGTCGCTCAGCGTCAGATCAACGAGGGCACTTTCCCATCGCTCTCCGTGCTGGTGCAAGACATCGCCAAGCAGGTCAAGGAATACGGCTCGCTGGCGCGCGTTCCTGCCGAGGCGGTGGGCAACACCCGCAACGACATGTATCTCGTGTCGGAAGCGCTGCGCTTCCTGATGAAGGACAAGGAAGCCGATCTCAGCAATGACGATACCGCCACCCTGAATGCCTACAAGGGCTCGCTCGACGCCGCGACCAAGTTCATCCCGACCTGGGTGAAGATCGCGGTCGCCATCGCGCTCGGCCTCGGCACCATGGTGGGCTGGAAGCGTATCGTGGTCACGGTCGGCGAGAAGATCGGCAAGACCCACCTGACCTATGCGCAAGGAGCGTGCGCCGAGATCACCGCGGCGGCCACGATCGCGGCGGCCGACGGCTACGGCCTGCCGGTCTCGACCACCCACGTGCTGTCGTCCGGCATCGCCGGCACCATGGCTGCGAACGGTTCAGGCCTGCAATGGTCGACGATCCGCAACATCGCGATGGCCTGGGTGCTGACGCTGCCGATCGCGATGATGCTGTCAGGCTCGCTCTACTTCATCTTCTCGCATCTGTTCTGAGCAGAGGCGAGCGACGCTCCAAATGAAAAGCCCGCGCCGATGACGCGGGCTTTTTTGTTATCTGGGAAACTGCGGCCTTTGCGAAGACTGTCATTCCGGGACACGCGGAGCGCGAGCCCGGAAGCCATTTCACAGCGCAGCGTGTCGTCAGGTGGATTCCGGGCTCGCGCGTTCCGCGCGCCCCGTAGCCCCTCACGCCGCCAGCGTGTTCTCCACGACCTTGATGAAATACGACGTGCCGTAGACGATCGCCTCGTCGTTGAAATTGTAGGCGGGGTGATGCAGGCCGGCTGTGTCGCCATTGCCGCAGAAGATGAAGGCGCCGGGGCGCGCTTCCAGCATGTAGGAGAAATCCTCCGCGCCCATCATCGGCGGCATCTCGTGCACATTGGCTTCGCCCGCGACTTCCTTTGCAGCGCGCAGCGCGACCTCGGTCTGCTCGGCATGATTCAGCGTCACCGGATAGCCGCGGGTGTAGGTGAGATCGATCTTGGCGCCGGTGATCTGGGCCGTGCCCGCCACCACCTCGCGCACCCGCTTCTCGACCAGCTCGCGCACCTTCGGCGTCAGCGTGCGCACGGTGCCGCGCAAGGTGGCAGTCTGCGGGATCACGTTGCGCGCGTTGCCGGCATGGAATTCGCAAATCGAGATCACCGCCGATTCCAGCGGATCGACGTTACGCCCCACGATCTGCTGCAGCACGGTGACGAGCTGCGCGCCGACCAGAAGCGAGTCGATGCATTTGTGCGGCTGCGCCGCATGGCCGCCGCGTCCCTCGATCGTGATGTCGATCGAGTCGGTCGCCGCCATCAGCGGGCCCGGCCGGATTGCGAACGAGCCGACCGGCAAGCCCGGGCCGTTGTGCATGCCGTAGACCTGGTCGATCTTGAAGCGCTCCATCAGGCCATCGTTGATCATGGCTTGCGCGCCGGCGCCGCCCTCCTCGGCCGGCTGGAAGATCACGACGGCATCGCCGGCGAAATTGCGCGTCTCGGCGAGATAGCGCGCAGCCCCCAGCAGCATCGCGGTGTGCCCGTCATGCCCGCAGGCGTGCATCTTGCCCGGCGTCTTCGACGCATATGGCAGGCCGGTTGCCTCCTCGATCGGGAGCGCGTCCATGTCGGCGCGCAAGCCGATCACCTTGATGTCGCCGCTCGCCGGCTGCCTGCCCTTGATGACGCCGACCACGCCGGTTTGGCCCAGGCCCGTCACGATCTCGTCGCAGCCGAATTCCTTCAGGCGGTCGGCCACGAAGCCGGCGGTGCGATGGACGTCATAGAGCAGCTCCGGGTGCTCATGGATGTCACGTCTCCAGGCCTGGATGTCCGGTTGCAGATCGGCGACGCGATTGACGATGGGCATGGGAAATCTCGTGACTCCGTTGATGTGGCTGCCCGTTTAGCATGCAAAATCCAGTCCGCCCAATAGAGAAGCACCGCGTCGGCTGATCGCCATGGCGAAAGGACGGGGTTGTCCGCGACATCGGAGGCTGACTAAAACCTCAGGCAAGAACAGACTGGGAAGGATGCGATGGCGAGACAGCTCGAGGGGGATTTCGATTACATCGTGGTGGGCGCAGGTACCGCCGGTTGCATCCTGGCCAACCGCCTCTCCGCCGACCCGAAAAACCGTGTCCTGACCCTGGAGGCCGGCGGCGACGACAACTGGATCTGGTTTCACATCCCGGTCGGCTACCTCTTCGCGATTGGCAATCCCCGCTCCGACTGGATGTTCCGCACCGAAGCCGAGCCCGGCCTCAACGGCCGCTCGCTCGCCTATCCCCGCGGCAAGGTGATCGGCGGCTCATCGGCGATCAATGCCATGATCTCGATGCGCGGCCAAGCCGCCGATTACGATCATTGGCGCCAGCTCGGCCTCTCGGGGTGGGCCTATTCCGACGTGCTGCCGTTGTTCCGGCGGCTGGAGGATCATTTCCTCGGGGAAAGCGAGCACCATGGCACCGGCGGCGGCTGGCGCATCGAGGCGCCGCGGCTGTCCTGGGCCGTGCTGGACGCGGTCGGCGATGCCGCCGAGCAGATGGGCATCAAGCGCATCCCCGACTTCAACACCGGCGATAACGAAGGCATCAGCTATTTCCACGTCAACCAGAAACGCGGCCGGCGCTGGTCGTCCGCGCGCGGCTTCCTCAAGCCGGCGCTGAACCGCCCCAACCTGCGGCTGGAGAAGCACGTGCTGGTCGACCGCCTGATCGTCGAGAATGGCCGCGCGGTCGGCGTGCGCTTTGTCCAGAATGGCGAGATCATCGAGGCGCGCGGCAAAGGCGAGGTGATCTTGAGCGCCGGCTCGATCGGCTCGGTGCAGGTACTGCAGCGCTCGGGCATCGGCCCTGCCGATTGGCTCAGCCCGCTCGGCATCGAGGTCGTGCGCGATACGCCCGGCGTCGGGCGCAATCTGCAGGACCATCTGCAGCAGCGCGCGATCTACAAGGTTTCGGGCGTGAAGACGCTGAACGAGACCTATTACTCGCTGATCCGGCGCGGCCTGATGGGCCTCGATTATGCCTTCCGCCGCCGGGGACCGCTGACCATGGCGCCCTCGCAGCTCGGCATCTTCACCCGCTCCGACCCAACCCGCGAGCGCGCCAACATCCAGTTTCACGTCCAGCCGCTGTCGCTCGACAAGTTCGGCGATCCGTTGCATCGCTTCCCCGCCGTCACCGTCAGCGCCTGCAATCTACGGCCGACCTCGCGCGGCAGCGTGCGCATCCGCTCGAGCAAGCCGGATGAAGCGCCCTCGATCGCGCCGAACTATCTCGCAACCGATGAGGACCGGCAGGTCGCGGCGGATGCGATCCGGACGACGCGCCGGCTGATGCAGCAGCAGGCCTTGGCGCGCTACAACCCGGTCGAATTCCTCCCCGGCCCTGCCGTCGGCGACGACGATGCATCGCTGGCTAAGGCCGCCGGCGACATCGGCACCACGATCTTCCATCCCGTCGGCACCGCGAAAATGGGCTCGGCCTCCGATCCCACTGCTGTTGTCGACGAGCGGCTGCGCTTCCACGGCATTGCTGCCTTGCGCATCGCCGACGCGTCGATCATGCCGACCATCACGTCGGGCAACACCAACACACCAACCGCAATGATCGCAGAAAAGGCCGCGACGATGATTTTGGAGGATAGGAAGTAGCCTCTCTCCGTCGTCATTCCGGGGCGATGCGCAGCATCGAACCCGGAATCCATCACGCATTTTTGCCGCGCGGCGAAATGGGTTCCGGGCTCGCGCTCCGCGCGCCCCGGAATGACGACCTCATGAAGCTCGCGCTTCTACTTCCGCTCCAGCCGCCACGCGCCGTCCCAGTCGTCCGGCGGCGGCGCCTGCTTCAGGCCTTCGATCCGCGCCATCAGCGCCAGTGACGGACCATCGCCCGGCACGGCTTGCAGCGCCGCCGTGAAGACCGCGAGCGCCGCATCCCATTGCCGCGCCCGGTAGGCGGCCAATCCCTCGGCATAGAGCTCGCGCAGGCGAAGCTGCGCCGGTGACAGCGCGCCCTTCGCGGCCATGATCTCGAACACGGTCTGCGGTTGCGTCTGGCCGACCACGATCACGCGGTCGATTTCGCGGCCATCGATCACGGCTGCGGCGGCCGACGCGGTCGCCTCCGAGATCAGGCAGCGGCTGCCATAGACCTTGTTGGCGCTCTCCAGGCGCGAGGCCAGGTTCACGGTGCCGCCCATCACCGTGTAGCTCATCATGAAGGCGGAGCCGATGCTGCCGACCAGCGCCTCGCCGGTCGCAATCCCGATCCGGATGTCGCAGTCCGCAGGGATCGCGCGCACACCGAGCAGCTCCGGCAGCTCTTTGAGTAGACCTTCGACGCGTCCGACCATGTCGAGCGCCGCAAGGCAGGCCGCATCCGCCTGCTCCGCCTCGTCAATGAAGGGCGCTCCCCAATAGGCCATGATGGCATCACCGACATATTTGTCGATGACGCCGCGATGTGCGTTGATCGGCTCCGACATGGTGGACAGATAGCGGTTCATGATCTTGACCAGCCCCTGCGGCGTCACGCCCTCGCTCAGCGTCGTGAACCCCCTCATGTCGCAGAACAGCACGGTCATGGTCCGGCGCTGGCCATCGGCAGCGGCGAGTGCAGGCTGATCGAGCAGCCCATCGGCGATCCGCGGATCGATGTAGCGGCCGAACGTCTCCCTGATCCGCTGGTTCTGGCGCAGCCGCTCGACCATGCGGTTGAAGGCGGCCGAGAGCTGGCCGATCTCGTCGCGCGTCGTGATGCTGATCGACTGGTCGAGCCGGCCGGCCTCGACCTCCCGCGTGCCCTCCAGGAGCCGCATCACGGGCCGGGTGATACCCGAGCCGACCAGCATCGCAAACACGAAGCCGAGCACGCAGGCGATCGCGGTCACCATCGCTGATATGGCGATCGTCTGGTGCTGTTCGCGGACCACGGTCGCCGCACTCGCTTCGACCTGGTGCAGCATGTCGGCGCGGATGCTGTCGATCCGAGTGTTGAACTCGTCCCGCAGGCCATCGACGTCGGCCATCAGGCGGGCGGCTTCGGGAAAATTGCTGGCCTCGACCTGCTCGAGCACCCGGTCGCTCTGCTCGTTCAGACGGTGGCGCAGGTCAGTCATCGTGGTCTCGATGCGGTCGTCGAGCCGGCCCAGCGCGGCGTTGTCAGATGGCGTCGAGGGATCGTCGATGATGCCGTTGATCAGACGGCGGGCTTCCGCGGCCTCCTGATCGATCGCGGCATCGAGCTCCTGAAATTTCTTCAGTTGCGCGGCATAGGCCGCTGCGTCCGGCGTCGGCTGCGTAACCCGCATGCCCATCATCCGGCGCATCGCCAGCGACCGTTCGAGCGAGCGGACGTTCACCCGCGCCAGATGGCCATAGGCCGGGATGTAGCGGCCGGTCAGTTCGTCGAGCAGGTGGCCGACCCGGCCGTCCAGAACCATCGACAAAGCGGAGGTGATGACCGCCAGGACGATCAGCCCGGCGGCGATGCCGATGATCTTCTGCTTGATCGATTTTCGAAACATGGCTTGGGCTCAAAATGAATAATGCGCCAGCTAGCCCGACAGATCGAATTTATGCAAATGGCAGAGTGCGCTATCTCGCGGACGAAGGTGCGCCCCCTCTCCCCGTCCTTTACGGGGGCGCGACGAGCTTCGCTCGCGCTTGGAGGGTTGGGGTGAGGGGCAGACACACGATCGGTGTGAGTATTTGGACCTGTATCCCCTCACCCGGATTGCTTCGCAATCCGACCTCTCCCCGCAAGCGGGGAGAGGTTTACGCCCCTACTCCACGGCCTTCACGACCTCCGCCGGCTGGCTGGCGTAGTATGCGGCGGCCTCCTCGATCTCGGCTGATGTCATGGCACGCGCAATATTGCGCATCTGCGCGCTGATGTCGTTGCGGCGCTGGCCAGAGGCGAACGCTTCGAGCTGCGCCTTCAGATAGACCGCGGACTGGCCTTCCAGCCAGGGGCTGCCGGTCTTGTTGTCGAGGCTGCCATGGCAGGAGCCGCAGGGCGCGATGCCGCGGCTCGGCGCGCCATAGACCACGATCGTGCCAGGCGCGCGCGGCGGCTCTGGATGAAAGGCCGGCAGCCGCGGCAGATAAGCATAATACGCGGCGAGATCGGCGATCTCCTGATCCGTCAGATTGGTGGCGAACGGCGTCATGACCGCGTTCACCCGCGCGCCGGAGCGGAAGTCTGCGAGCTCCTTGTAGATGACAGCGGCATATTGGCCGGCGAGATTGGGCGAATCCGCGCGGCTGATACCGGTCGGGCCGTGGCAGATCGCGCAGCGTTGCGCCAGCGTGGCGCCGCGGCCGATCGATTGCTGGCTCGGATGCGCGAGCGTGGCTGACGTCAGCACCACCTTCGAGGTCGGCTCGGCCGGCGGCGCCGCGGTGGAGGCTACGCCGCGCGGCACGCCGGCCGCACTGCAGATCGCGTCCCACAAACCGGCCAATTGCAGGTGGGGCTGCGCCAGAGGCAGCAGGACGAAGCCGATCAGCGCCGACAGCAGGAACACGAATGCAGTGACGCTGACGGCCGTCCGTGTGTGCGGATTGCGGAACGAGAACAGCTCGCGCGCGCTCATCATTGCGCTCCCACATAGACCGCCGGCACCGACGTACCCGACCGCGCCGCCAGGTTGAGGATCGGGAAGCCGTAATTGGTAATGGTGAGGGCGATCATCAACGCGATCCACAGGCCGTGGCTGTTGAGCACGGCGGGCAAGGAGGTCGGCGGGTGCAGCGCCACGCTGAAGCGATACGGACCGCTGTCGGCCTGCGGCGTGCGCTGGCCGCGGATCAGGACCGTCAGGAACAGCGCACCGGAGATCACGAGGATCACCGCGCCGATCACCGAGATCGTCACCTGGATCGCCTCCGGCGCCAGCGCCGGATTGGTGTAGTCGTAATAGGCCATGCGGCGCGGCATACCGAGGATGCCGACATAGTGCCACGGGAAGGTGGTCACGATCATGCCGATGAACCACAGCCAGAGCTGGGTGCGCATCAGCCTGAGATCGGTCAGCGCGCGCCCGGTGAGATGCGGCCACAGATCATAGGCGATCGCGAAATACATGATGACGATGGCGCCGCCGAAGATCAGATGGAAGTGGCCGGTGATCCATTGCGTGTTGTGGATGGTGGTATTGAGCTGATAGCTCATGTTGATGAGGCCGCCGGCGCCACCGAAGCCGAGCATGACGAAGGAGAACGTCACCGCCAGCATGATCGGATTGTCCCAAGGCAGCGCGCGGACCCAGCCGAAAGCGCCCCTGCCGCCGCGCAGGCGGCTTGCGATCTCCACCGACGCGCAGATCGTGAACACGGTCAGCAGGGTCGGCACGGCCACCAGCGCCGTGAAGGCGGAGTGGACGAACTTGAAGCCGGCGCCGACCATCGGATCGGCAAAGACGTGATGGATGCCGATCGGCATCGCCACCACCAGGAACAGAATGAAGGAGATCCGCGCCATGGTGTCGCTGTAGAGCCGGCCGCCGATCGCGCGCGGCACGATGGTGTAATAGGCGATGTAGCTCGGGATCAGCCAGAAATAGACGATCGCGTGCAAGGTCCAGGAGAAGAACACGCGCGCCAGCCCGGCGTCGATCGTGCTCTTCAGGCCGAGGGCCACCGGGATGATCTGAAACAGCAATTCCAGCGCGGCGCCGACCGCGGTCCAGGCCCAGAGATAGGAGCCCGCGACGTTGGCGAACATCGGCAGCGGCACCACCTCGCCCGGATGGGCCTTCTTCCAGGCGTAGAGGTTGACCGACATCAGCGCGACCCACACCCACGAGCCGACCACGACCAGCACGACGCCGATGTAGTAGAAGGCGTTGCCGATCAGCGGCGGATAGAAGGTGTAGAGCACCGAGGCGCGGCCGAGCGCCACCGGCACCATCGCCATGACCGCGCCGATCGCCAGCAGGCCGTAACCGGTCCAGGCCCAGCGCACGCCAATGAGCCGCTGCTGCAGTGAGGACTCAGCTATCGCGTAGCCGAAGCCCATCGCCACCAGGGTCGGAAACACATAACCCATGACGGTGCCGTGCGCGGTAAGCGAGCGGTAATACCATTCGGGATTGCTGAGCCAGGTGTGCAGCGGGCTGCGCACGAACATCTGCCAGGCGCCGAGCAGAAGCGCGAGCCCGAACACCGCAAAGGCGAGCCAGAAATGCGCCAGGATCAGCCGTCTATTCACCAACACAGGACAACCTCCCCCCGGCCTTGGCGCGCGCCGCGAACGCCGCCTTGTCGATCACCCTCACCTTGCCCCACATGCCTTCATGGCCGAAGCTGCAGAACTCCTGGCACGGCATCAAATGGTCGCCGGTCGCGTGGAAGCGCATGAACTGCTCGGAGATGTAGCCGGGCACCAGCATGGTGTTGATATTGGTGCCCTGCACCAGGATGCCGTGCACCACGTCGGCGCTGGTCGCGCGCAAGGTGATCGGCGTGTCCACCGGCACCAGAATGCAGGCCGGCGTGAAGGAATATTGCTGGCCGATCGCACGCACCGTGACCGCGCCATCGGCGCCGACCTCGGTGCCCAGGTTGGATTCCATGAACTCGCCGGCGAGATGCAGCCGGGCCGGATCGGCGGTCTCGACGCGCGCTTGCGGCATCGTCACCTGATGCAGTCCGGCAACCACCGCCAGCAGCGTCAGGACGACGATGATGACGACCGACATGATCGCCCAGCGCCGCTCGGTGCGCGCGGCGATCGCGGCGCCATCGTGATGGTCCTGCGCCTCCAGGCTCACTGCAGCGCTCCTCTTGGCAGGAACACGAACAGATAGAAGGCAAGCCACAGCGCCACCACGATCACGGTGGCAATGCCGGCGATCGTCAGCGCGCCATGCGGGCCTTCCGCGACGGCGCGATTGATTGCGTGGTCATCGACGCCGGCGGGATGTTCGGAGTTGATCATGAAGTCCTCAATCGAGCGGTGCGGAGCGCAACTGATTGGCGTCGCGGGCGGAGACCGGCGTGCCGCGATTGCCCCAGGCCGTGCGGATGTAGGAGACGACCGCGGCGACCTCGTTGTCGGACAGCACGCCAGCGAAAGGCGGCATGCCATAGGGTCGCGGATTGCCCTTGGTGCCCGGCGGATAGCCGCCGTTCAGCACCATGCGGATCGGATTGACCGCGGATTCCATCTCGATCGACTGATTGTTGGCGAGCGGCGGCCAATGCGGCGGCTTGCCCTCGCCCTGCGCACCATGGCAGCTCGCGCAGTTCTTGTCATAGACGGTCTTGCCCAGGCTGATCAGCAGGCTGCTCTCGGTGGTGGGCAGGGTCGAGACCGGCGCTGATGACGACGATGATCCCTCTGCGATACCCTTCAGATACACCGCCATCGCGCGGGCGTCCTCGTCGGTCAGATATTGCAGGCTGTTGTGCACCACCTCGGCCATCGGGCCGTAGACGACGCCGCGGGCGGAGACGCCGGTCTGCAGCAGATCGGTGATATCCTTGATGCTCCAATTGCCGAGCCCGGCCTCACGGTTCGAGGTCAGCGAGGGCGCGTACCAGTTCTGCATCGGAATCAGGCCGCCCTTGAAGGCGTCCGACTGCGAGGTGCCGCCGAGCGCATTGATCGGCGAATGGCACATTCCGCAATGGCCGAGCCCCTCGACCAGATAGGCGCCACGATTCCACTCCGCCGACTTGGCTGGATCGTTCTTGTACTCGCCCTCGCTGAAGAACAGCGTGCGCCAGCCGAGAATGAGCTGCCTGTTGTCGTAAGGGAAGCGCAGATCGTGCTCGCGGTTCTTCTGGCGAACCGGCGGGATCGACTTCAGATAGGCGAAGATCGCATCGCTGTCGGCACGCGTCACCTTGGTGTAGGACGCGAACGGCATCGCAGGGTAGATCAGGCCGCCGTCCGGAAAGCGACCGGAATGCATGGTCCTGTAGAAATCGTCCGCGCTCCATTTGCCGATGCCGGTCTCCGGGTCGGGCGTGATGTTGGACGAGTAGAGCGTGCCGAACGGGGTCGGCATGGCGCGGCCGCCGGAGAACGTCCGGCCATCCGGCGCGGTGTGGCAGGCGATGCAGTCGCCGGCGCGCGCCAGGTATTCGCCGCGTTTCACGATGTCGTTGGTGGCAGCAGTCTGCGCGTGCGCGGCAGAAGCGACCGCGAGCCCCGCGAGCAATGCCGCGATACGCAAGAGCGCGGTGAACAGCGATGTCATCGGCGCCCTCCTCATTCCGGCTCGCTGCCGCAAGCGAATGGCAGGATATAGCTGCCCTTCGCGACCGGTACGGCATTCTCGGGCGCGGGCCGGGTCGCGAGATAAGCAGCAACTGCGGTCACGTCGGCTTCCGTCAGCCTCGCGGCGACCTGTTGCATGCAGTCCGGTGCCTTGGCGGTGCGGGTGCCATAGCGCCAGCCGCCGAGCTGCGCGCTGACATAGTTCGGACGCAGGCCAAGCAGCCCGGGAATGCCCGGCTCCATGCCCAGCAAAGCCGGGCCATGGCAGCTGGCGCAGGCGGGAATCTGCGCCGATACGTCGCCATGCGTCACCAGCGCCTCGCCGCGCTTGAGGATGTCGACGCTGGCCTCGCTGGCGGCGGGCGTCGGCAGCGGCGGATGCTGGCTGGCGAAATAGTTGGCCATGTCCTGCAGATACTGGTCGGGGAGGAATTCGAGCAAATAGTTCATCGGCGGGTATTTGCGCCGGCCGCTGCGGAAGGCGAGCAGCTGATTATAGAGATAGCCCGACGGCTTGCCCGCGAGCCGCGGAAAATAGACGTCGCTCGTCCCTTCGCCCTTGTTGCCATGGCAGGGCGTGCAGGCCTCGACGCGCGCTGCCATGGTGTCCGGCGGCTGGCCAAGCGTCTGGGAAAAAACCGGAAAGACTGGAAACGCGATGGCCAAAGCCAGGCTGGCGCAGAAGAGTCGAACGGACACGCGGCATCCCCTCGTGCTGCGAGGTCAGGCGCTGACGACGCACGCAGAACGCAAATCGCACGATTTGGTTCCAGAGCACCGTTTTGAGCGATGTTGCGTTGTACCGCCAGTCCCTTCTTGTCGTCATTTGCGATTCCGCACGGTCCGTCAATGCCGACCGTCATGGTGCGGCTATTTGATCATGATCAAGCTGGCCGGTCACATCCTTGTCATTCGCGGCATCATCCTGCCGATGCGGGAATAAAGCCGGCGCTTCCCCGATCTCCTCGCCCGCAAACCCAAAAAGGGTGTCACGGAGAAGCGCGATGAGCCATCACGACCACGACGATCACGGCGTCAGCCGCCGCAAAGTGCTGGAATGCATGACATGGGCCGGCACAGGCGTGCTCTGGACCATTTCCGGCGGCGTGCCGCGCTCGCTCGGCCTGGTCGATGCCGCGCAGGCCGCCGAGAAAGCCGCCCCAGGTCTCACTTTCCTGCAGATCAGCGACAGCCATGTCGGCTTCGACAAGCCGGCCAACCCGAACGCGCTCGGCACCCTGGAAGAAGCGATCGGCAAGATCAACACCATACCGGTCAAGCCGTCTTTCATGATCCACACCGGCGACATCTCGCATCTGTCGAAGGCGTCCGAATTCGACGATGCCGACCGCATCATTTCGCAGGCCAAGCTCGACGTACATTACGTGCCGGGCGAGCACGACTTCCTCGACGAGGAGGTCAAGTTCTACAAGGAGCGCTATGGCAAGGGCACCCGCGGCGCCGGCTGGTATTCCTTCGATGCGGGCGGCGTGCACTTCATCGGGCTCGTCAACGTCGTCGATCTCAAGGCCGGAGGCCTCGGCAATCTCGGCGCCGAGCAGCTCGAATGGCTGGAGGCCGACCTCAAGGGCCGCTCCAAGTCGACGCCCGTGGTGGTGTTTGCGCATATCCCGCTGTGGACGGTCTATCCGCAATGGGGCTGGGGCACCGAGGATGGCGCCCGCGCGCTCGATTATCTCAAGGGCTTCGGCTCGGTGACCGTGCTCAACGGCCACATCCACCAGGTGATGCAGAAGGTCGAAGGCAACGTCACCTTCCACACCGCGCGCTCCACCGCCTTCCCGCAACCGGCGCCGGGCACCGCCGCCTCGCCGGGGCCGATGAAGGTCGAGGACGCCAAGCTGCGCAGCGTGCTCGGCATCGCCAGCGTCAATTTCAAGATGGGTGATGAGCGTCTCGCCATCATCGACACGCCGCTGCAAGGCTGAAGAGGAACGGTATCACCCATGATGCGACGTGATTTCATGAACCGCGGCGCGGGCATCGCCGCGGCCACCCTCCTCGTGCTGTCGTTTGCCGGCAGCGCGCAGGCCGAGACCTTCGCAGTGTCGATCGACAATTTCACCTTCGCCCCCGTCGAGATCAAGGCGAAGGTCGGCGACACCGTGACCTGGACCAACCACGATGACATTCCGCACACGATCGTGTCGGCGGGGAAATTCAGGTCGAAGACGCTGGACACCGACAACAGCTTCTCCTTCACCTTCACCGCGGCCGGCGACTACAAATATTTCTGCTCGCTGCACCCGCACATGACCGGGCTGATCAAGGTTGAGTAGCGCGTCAAACCGAGGCATCGTTCTATCGCCCGGCCGGCCCACCGGCCGGGCACATGCCGCTTCCGTCAACGCCAGGCCGCAGCCAATGCCGCTGAACAAGACCGACGACGATCCGGAACGGGCGCGGCGCTTTCGCGAGCTGGCGCTGCCCTGTCTCGACGACGTCTACACGCTGGCGCGCTATCTGTTGCGCGATCCCGCAGACGCCGAGGACGCCGTGCAGGATTGCTACCTGCGCGCGTTCAAGCATTTCGACACCTATCGGGGACCCGCGATCAAGCCCTGGCTGTTCGCTATCCTGCGCAATGTCTGCAACGCGGAGTTTGCACGGCGCTCTACTGCGAACACGAAGGCGATCGACGATGCGCCCGAGGCCGCCGAGCAGCCGCCGCTCTGGCGGGAGGCGCAGGAGACGCCGGAAGGCGCCATGCTGCGCGAACGTGACGCCTCCGCGATCCGCCGCCTGATCGACGCGCTTGCCGAGCCCTTTCGGGAGACCTTCGTGCTGCGGGAGATCAACAATTTGTCCTATCGCGAGATTGCGGAAGCCGCCGGCGTGCCGGTCGGCACCGTGATGTCCCGCCTGGCCCGCGCCCGCGCCATGCTGCGCGCGGCCTGGATGGCGGAAGAGGAGCCTTCACAATGACCTGCGACGAGGCCGAGATCCTGCTGCACGCGCTCGCCGATGGCGAGCTCGATGCCGGCCATGCACACGAGGTCGAGGCGCATGTCGCGACCTGCCCGCGCTGCACGGCCGAGCTTGCCGCTGTCCGGCAGATGCATGACGCCATCGCCAGCGCCGACCTGAAATTCACAGCCCCGCCATTGCTGCGCCGTCGCATCGAGGCGGCTCTGCCGCAGCCGCAACGACCGGCTGCCCCCACCCGCCGCTTCGTGCTGAGGGGGTTTGCGATGGGCTCGGCGGTCTCGGCGCTGGCCGCGACCGGCCTCGTCGCCATCGTGCTCAGCAAGGACGACCAACAGCGCATCGAAGCCGAGATCGTCTCGGCGCATCTGCGCTCGCTGCAGGCCGGTCACCTCACCGACGTGATCTCGACCGATCAGCACACGGTGAAGCCGTGGTTCAACGGCAAGCTCGATGTGTCGCCGCCGGTGATCGACCTTACCGCGCAAGGCTTTACGCTGATCGGCGGCCGCCTCGACTATGTCGATGCCCGCGCCATCGGCGCCGTAGTCTATAAGCGCCGCCAGCACGTCATCAATCTGTTCGTGGCGCAGACCTCTGACACCACGCAACACACGGCGAAAATGGATACGATCCAGGGCTTCAACATCCGCCGCTGGGGCGAGCGAGGCCTGAAATTCTGGGCGGTCAGCGATATCGGCGCCGACGAACTCAACGAGTTCGGCACGAAGTTCGAGACCGCAATGAGCGCGAACAAAGAGGGTTAGACGCGGCGGCGCCTCGCGGTGCCCGCTATTTGGCTGCCTTCCGCATGACGGCCTCGACATAGGCGGATTTGGCTTCAGTATAAGCCTCGCGATCTGTCCGATGCTTTGCAGCAAGCTGTCTTTTGAGCCGCTCGTAAGTCGCAGCTTCCTCTGGATGAGCACGCAAATAGTCCCTGAACGCCAACCGCTGCCACAGTTCCCCATCGGGCTCCGTCACATGAACGTGGTGAGAGCGCCTTGATCCAAAGGGTGGCATGCCCTTGACGAAGAACATTCGATCTTTTCTGGGATTATCGGCCCAGTAGACATATTCGAGGTTTTGCAGGGCTTCGACAAAAGTGGCTTGCGCGTCTGCCAATGATCGGACCGCAACCAGAATATCGATGATCGGCTTGGCCGAGAGAGCGGGAATTGCGGTGCTTCCAAAATGCTCAAGCCCTACGATCAGAGACCGATCGAGGGCTGCCCGCAATCGCCTGGCCTCTTCCTCAAACAGCAACGGCCAGCGCGGATCATAATCGACGATCTCCACCTCATCCATTCCTTGGCTCCATGACGCGGGATCGTGAGAGACTCGCCACGCCAACATTTCTCGCGAGACGTTGCCGATCGAGAAACATCGCACCACCTTCGACTGCCCGCCACAGCCGATCGACACCAGCCATCGAAGAGCTTGCAAGCGCAGCGCTTACGGCACCCACGAACAGAGCGGACGAATGTTGAAGTATGGCACGTTATGTTATAACGTTTTAATCACTCAAAGCGTCAAGGGGCGGCCATCTACTGCTGACATCATGAGTGTCATTGCCCCCGGTGAACATGCAGACGACAAAAGCTAAGTGCGATCGCACAGGACGGAACTCGATCATTTGACGGAAGGCGGCGATTTGCAGCTCACTGGCCTGTCATGGTTGCGGAACGTCGTGCGGCGCGGCGGCGCTTGGCTTGCGCTGTTTGCCCTGCTCGCGCAGATCGCAGCTTCGTTCGGGCATGTACACGCGGGGGATTTCGCCGACAATATCGGTTCACGCACGGCGAATGCTTCGCACAAGGCGACCGTTGCGAACGCCGGGGTGTCGAACCCTGCAAGTCTTGCCGGCGATGAAGATCAATGTCCGATCTGCTTCTCGTCCGCCCTGCTCGCAACGTCATTCGTGCCGCTCGCCGAGCAGCCCGCCGCCATCATCAAATTCGGTGACGTCAGCTACGCAAGCGTGTCAGCTGCTTTCGGCTTGCCTCAGTCCGGCCGCGCGCCCTTCCAGTCACGCGCCCCACCCTCGGCCTGACAGCCGTTCGACCGCCTGACTCTGCATCCTTCCGTTGATGAGCACCTCATCCGTGGAGCGAATGCGGATCAGTGCCGCGCGTCTTGGCGCGCGCCAGACGGCATGCGCGTGTGCCTGCGCAATTTCTCCAACGCTGATCGGCCGGAGCGCCGGCGATCGTCCTCCCATCATCTGCAGTTGAATGCGCCATGATCAAACTAATCCGCGCTTATGCCTGCGCTGTGCTGATGCTATCGCTGCCGGGAGCGCCCGCCTCCGCCCATCCGCATGTCTGGGTCACGCTTCGCAGCGAGATCCTCTACGCCAGCGACGGCACCGTGACCGGCGTCCGTCACGCCTGGCGTTTCGATGACATGTTCTCGGCCTATGCTCTGCAGGGGATTTCCCATGCCAAGAAGGGCCAATATACGCGCGCCGAGTTGGCCCCGCTCGCGCAGGTGAACGTCGAGTCATTGAAGGAGTACGACTACTTCACCTATGCGCGAGGCGACGGCAAGAAGTTCAACTTCACCGAACCGGTCGATTACTGGCTCGAATATGCCAACCCGGCGCTGGTGCTGCATTTCACCCTACCGCTGAAAACGCCTGCGAGCACCAAGGCGTTCCAGGTCGAGGTCTACGACCCCACGATCTTTGTCGATTTCGAGTTCGCCAAGGACAGGCCGGTGGCGCTCAGCGGCGCACCGCCGCAATGCGAGCTGACGGTCGACCTGCCGCATCAACCGACACCCGCGGAACAGGCGCGGCTCAGCCAGCTCGACTTCGCGCCCCTCGATGCATCGAGCGCGTATGGCGAGATTTTTGCCAACAAGATGCGGGTGACATGCCAATGAGATTCTCTCACAAGCGCGTCGCCGCATCGACATTGCTGGCAATCAGCCTGGTGCTTGCAACGGTCGCTGCGCAAGCCGCGCCGTTCGGCGCTCCGCATCCGACCGGCGGTACCTGGCCGCAATCCAGCATGACCGCCTGGATTTTCGCCCAGCAGGCGGCGTTCTACCGATCGCTTTCCGGATTCATCCGAGCGAGCAAGGACGATGGCTCGGCGATGTGGAGCCTGTTCGGCATCTCGTTCCTCTACGGCATCTTCCATGCCGTCGGCCCCGGCCATGGCAAGGCAGTGATCTCGTCCTATCTCGTCGCCAACGAGGAGACGTGGCGTCGCGGCGTCACGCTGTCTTTCGTGTCGGCCGCCATTCAATCCATCGTCGCCGTCATCGTCGTGGCCATCGCGGCCGTTCTGCTTGGGGCGACGGCGAAATCGATCGGAACGACCGTCCATCTCGTCGAGATCGCGAGCTACGGGCTCATCATCATGATCGGCCTGCGCCTGTTGTTCGTCAAAGGTCGCGGCTTTCTCACTGCGCTGCGCGCGTTCGGATGGCGCGAGCCGCAGCTCGAGGCGCTGTTCACTACGTCCACTGGGCTCGTCAAGCTCAGCGTCGATCGTGATGGAAGCATGTCCCATTGCGCTCTTTGCGAGTCCGATCACGCGCACACCTTCCATTGTCATGGCGACGATGACCACGAGCATCATGAGTCGGCCTGGAGTCACGCGCATGGCCCGGAGCCTGCGGAGCTGGCCGGTGCCGGCGGTTGGCGCCGCGGCTTCGCCGCCGTGGTCGCGGTCGGACTGCGCCCCTGCTCTGGCGCCATCATCGTGCTGATCTTCGCGCTGGCCCAGGACCTGTTCTGGACCGGCGTCGGCGCCACGCTGCTCATGGGATTGGGCACGGCCATCACCGTCGCCGCCATCGCAACGCTCGCGGTTGCCGCGCGACAGACGGCCGGCCGCATCGCCAGTGCGCGCTCCGGTGTGGGCATGCTATTCATGCGAGCAATCGAAGTCGGCGCGTCCGCGCTGATTGCCGCCTTCGGCGGGCTCTTGCTTGCCGGCTACATGGCGAGCGAGCAGCTCTGGATGTTTACCGGATAGCGGCGGTCAATCGGAGACCCGATGCAGCAACGGCGAATTGTCCACCCTGGAGCCGTTCACCGGCGGCCCCGGCGCTTGCGGATAGCTGCGATCGCAAAAGTCGAGACAGCGCAGCCGGTTCTTTTCGACGACGAGACGGCAGGAGGGATTGGCCGGCAGGTCTGCGCAGGCTTGCCGGTCGGACGTCGCGTTGCGTTCGCACCGCGCACTGCACTGGCTGGCCGTATCGGCCGCACCTGCGCGGACCGACGCAACCATGACGAACGCCGCGACGGCAACGCACATCCTGACGATCATTCGCGGCATCCTGCCTGCCCAACTGCCGCAACAAGATAGCGGCAGACACGGCATCGAGGTACGCTGAATTTCTAGGCCGATTTGCGCATCGCGTTGTCGACCAGCGTCTTGCCGAGCGACCAGATCGCGCCGGGCACTTTGTGGCTCTGCGCAATCACGTCGTCGAAGGCGCGCTCGATCCAGGCGCAGTCTTCCTCGGTGATGGTAAGCGGCGGCAGCAGCTTCACCGTATGCAGACCGTGACCGGCGACCTGGGTCAGGATCTTGTGGTCCTTGAACAGTGGCACCGTGATCAGCTGGACGAACAAACCCTTGTTGGCGCTTTCCAGCACGTTCCAGGACGCCTTCAGCCGGAGTGATTTCGGCGGCCCGAACTCGACGCCGATCATCAGCCCCTTGCCGCGTACCTCTTTCAGGAGCTCGTAACCCGGCACCATCCGCGTCAAGGCCAGCCGAAGCTCGGCGCCGCGCTTGGCGGCGGCCTCGATCAGCTTCTCCTCCTTGATCACTTCGAGCGTGGCGATGCCCGCCGCCATCGCGAGATCGTTCTTCGCGAAGGTCGAGCCGTGCACGACGGCGCGATCCATACGATTGAAGATCTTGTCGAAGATGGCCTTGCGCGTCAGCAGCGCGCCGACCGGCACGTGTCCGCCGGACAATGCTTTCGAGAGCAGCACCATGTCGGGCTCGACATTCCAGTGCTCGACCGCGAGGAAGCGGCCGGTGCGGCCCATGCCGGTCTGGATCTCGTCGGCGACGAAGATGGTGCCGTATTTCTTGCACAGCGCGGCCGCGCCGGGCAGGAAATCATCGGAGGGAATGTTGACGCCCTTGCCCTGGATCGGCTCGACGATGAAAGCCGCAATCTCGCGCGAGGACAGCGCCTGCTCCAGCGCCGCCAGATCGTTGAACGGCACCGACGTACAACCCGGCAGCAGCGGCTCGAAGCCGGCGCGGAAATTCGAATCATCGGTCAGCGACAACGCGCCATAAGTGAGGCCGTGATAGGCATGCCCGCAATAGACGATGCCGGGCCGTCCAGTCGCGCCGCGCGCGAACTTGACCGCGGCCTCCACCGTCTCGGCGCCGGAATTGGCAAAGAACACCTTGTCCAGATATGGCACATATTCGAGCAGCCGCTCGGCCAGCACGCCGGCCAGTGTCGAGACGTCGAGCTGCACGAGGTTCGGCAGATCGCTGTCGAGCACGCTTTTCAGCGCGGTTCGCAGCGACGGGTGATTGCGGCCGATCGCGAATACGCCAAATCCGCTCAGCAAATCCAGATAGCGAGCATCGTCGCGGTCGAACAGGTATTGCCCCTGCCCTTTCTGGAACCCGACGTCGTAGCCGATCGTTTTGAGAACGCGTACCAGCTGCTCGTTCAGATGCTTGGAATGCATGGAACTGCGCTGGCTCTGGCGCTCCACAAACATCTCGGAAACGTCTAGATTGGATTTTAGCATCGGCTACATACTTCGGTTGATGGACGTCTCGTCAACTGAAAACGCGTAATGCGGCGTTTTGCCCCCATTCGCACCATCAAAGCAAGCACGGGTTTCACGCAATGTTGCACCGCTCCAAATCTCTCACGCGGACAGTATTAACATGTTCCGGACTGTTGTTCGCAGCAGGAATTTCTTCCGCGACGGCAGCCGATCCTACCGGTGACTGGCGGGTTGCAGATGGCGTCGCCAACATCAGGGTGGCACAATGCAATGGCAGCATGTGGGGCGTGGTGGCCTGGGAAAAGACTCCCGGCGGCCGCGATACGAATAATCCCGATGTCGCCAAGCAGAGCCGGCCGACGCTCGGCATGCCGATTCTCATCAATATGAAAAAGCAGGCCGGTGCCGATGCCTGGGAGGGTCAGGTCTACAACGCCAAGGATGGCAAGTCCTACGACTCGACAATCACGCCAACCGATTCTGATCATCTGGAGATCAAGGGTTGTGTGCTCGGCTTCCTGTGCGGCGGCGAGACCTGGACGCGGGTCGGGCCGCCGATTCCCTCGAGCCCGGCGAACAGCATGGCAAAAGGTACCGCAAAACCGGCAGCGCCGGCACCGAAAGTCGCCGCCGCGCCGGCCCCTGCGCCGAAGACGGCCGGGGTTATCCCAGGCGCAACTGTCAAGCCGGGTCAAAAGACCGCGACCGCCGAGCCGGTCGGCGACATCTGCCTGATCCCCGATATCGCCCACGCACATTAGAGCGTTTTCAAACGAGGTGGATACCGGTTCGCGTCGCGACAACGCGTCGAAACAAAAGCTGGAGCCTTCCGATTCGATCAGGCTCCAGCGGGCTGATCGAATCCGACAGCGATCGATCCATTCACCTGGATCGATCGCTGCGTCTTCTACTCCGTGATCTCAGCCGGCAACGCATGTTCACCTCTCCCATTGGGAGAGGTGAATCGAACCCGCGGTTCGCGTCTCGCGCGATCGACTAATCCGTCGCTACTCCTTGATCACGCGCGGCTTGCCCATCAGTGCGGGCTGGAACAGCAGCACGGCGGCCAGCGTGGTGACGAGCGAGAGCGCGAGCAGCTTGCCCATGCTCGACGTGCCCGGGTGGCTCGACAGCCACAGGCTTCCGAAGGCGGTCGCCGTGGTCAGCGCGCTGAAGAAGATCGCGCGCGTCAGGCTGGTCTGCAGCAGGTTGGTCCGGCCCGAGCGCCAGGCCGTGACGTAATAGATCTTGAACGCCACGCCGATGCCGAGCAGCAATGGCAGCGCGACGATGTTGGCGAAGTTCAGCGGCAGCTTGATCAGCACGCAAATCTCCAGCGTCACGGCGCCGGCGACCAGGAGCGGCACGATCGTCATCAGCACGTCGGTGATCCGCCGCAGCGTGGCCCACAGCAGCAGGCTGATCACGAGCAGCGCGTAGATGCCGGCGTGGATGAACGCCTTCACGATGGTATCGCCGGATTTGAGGATCGACACCGGCCCGCCGATCGCCGTCGGCTCGGCCGCCAGCACCGCGTTGGCGAACCGGCGCAGATTGTCGTTGTCGTTCGGATCGCCCTTTGGTTCGGCCTCGACCCGGATGAGGCCGTCCTTGCTGCGCCACTGCGACACCAGGTCGGCTGGCAGTGTATTCAGGCTGACCGGCTGGGCCTGCAGCGCCAGCTTGAGCTGCTCGAACACGATCTTGAGCGGCATCACGAACACCGCCTGCGCCTTGTTGCGCGTCTCCTCATTGGAGGTGGCGAGCTTGGCCATCGCGTCCGCAAGCCGCCGCGAGGCGATGGCTCCCGGTCCCTTGCCGTCGCCTGCGGTCTTGCGCAGGTTATTGACGGTCGAGTTGAGCGCCTCGACATTCTCCTGATCACTCGGCGGCGCATCGATCTGGTCCGGATTGAGCGCCGGGCCCAGCACCTTCGCGCCCTGCGCGATCAGCTTCAGCTTGGTCGGCTGGTCCTCCGGGACGAAGCTGTTGAGCGACATCACCCGCGCCACCTCCGGCAGCTTCTCGAGCCTGGCCTCGATTGCCTTGGCATCGCTCTCCGACTTCGTCAGGACGTCGATCGCATTGGCGCCGGTGTTCGGATCCTTGCGCAGGTCGAGATAGGTCGCGATCGATTCCGCGTTCGGATTGCGCAGGTTCATCGGGTTGAAGTCGAACTTCATGAAATAGAGCAGCGGCAGGCCGGCGATCACGACCGCAAGCGTGCCGACGATGATCGGGACGCGGTGCTTCTCCAGGAAGTGATCGACCGGCGCCAGGAAGGCATATCCGACCGGCTCCTTCTCGCCCGGTGGATTGAAGATGTTCAAGAGCGCCGGCAGCACGGTGATGCTGGAAAAGAAGGCGATCAGCATGCCGGCGCCGGCGATCTCGCCGAGCTCGGAAATGCCCTTGTAGTCGGTGGGCAGAAAGCAGAGGAAGCCCGCCGCGGTCGCCATCGCCGCCAGCGACAGCGGCACCGCCGAACGGCGAGCGGCTTCGGCGAGCGCCGCCGGCAGATCGTCATTCTTGAAGCGCTCGGACCGGTAGCGGACGCTGAACTGGATGCCGAAATCGACCCCGAGGCCGATGAACAGCACGGCGAATGCGATCGACAGCAGGTTGAGCGAGCCGACCATCATCAACCCGACCGCGGTCGTGATCGACAGGCCGATGAACAGGTTGATGAAGACGGCGGAGATGATCTTGGCCGAATGCAGTGCGAGCCACAGGATCACCAGCACCACCACGACGGTGCCGATGCCGTTGGTGATGGCCCCCTCCTGCACCGTGGCATATTCCTCGTTGGCGATCGGCACCGGGCCGGTCAGGCGCACCCGCGCCTGGTACTTGCCGGGCAAATCCAGCTCGTTGGCCGCTTGGCGGATCGCATCGGTCGCCTCCTTGCCAGGCTCCAGGGCCTGATAATCCAGTACCGGCTTGAATTCGATGAAGGCGCGCTTGTCGCTGTCCGACAGCGGCTTGTCGCTGATGAGCTGCCGCCAGGAGAAGGCCGGGTTACCCTTGCTGAGGACGCTTTCGACCGTTTCAGAAATGTAGTCGAACGGTCGCGCCGTGCTGTCGAGCTGGATCTGGCCGCGCTTGACGCCGACGAGCCCGGTCTCCAGCGCGCCGGTGAGGCCGCGGATCGACGGGTCGCCCGCCATGATCTCGATCAGCGGAGCCGCCTGCTCGAACTGACCGGTGAGCTGCTTGACCTCCTCGGTCGGCAGGAACAACAGGCCGTTCTTCTCGAAGAACTCGCCGGAGCCGAGCGCATGCACGGCGGAGAAATGTGCGGTGTCGCCCTTCAGCTTCTGGAACAGCGCATCGGCTGCGACGCCGACGAGCTCGGGTGTCGGCGCCTCGACCACCGCGAGGATGGTGCGGTCGCGGTCGAACGCCTGCTCGAACTGCTGGTCGCGCTGCCGCCAGTCGAGGTTCTCGGAGATCAGCGTATTGATGTCGGTGTTGATGACGAAGTGACGTGCCGTGTAGTAGGCGCCCGCCACCGACAGGAGGAGCCCAACAATCAATGTCGGCCACGCAAAACGAGTGCAGGCCCTGACGATCGAGACGACAATACTTGTCAGCACTTCTTGACTTTCTAATGTTGGTGAGCTGGCCGGAAACGTCCGCTCCCTCGCGGAGTTCCCCCCGCCCGGACTAACCCTTGCAGATGATGTTCTTATTGGACGACGGCCCGAATGGCTGGATGGCCGGAACCGTTTGGGCGGCTGATATAGCGGCGATTGTCGGCGGTAAAGTGACGAACGAGTGAGACCCTAAATACCTCATTTAATTATGCTTTTATCTAGCTACTATAATACCTCAGAAGTGGCGAGCACGTCACTCGCCGGATCGGCGAGCTACTCTCCTCTCCGATAAAATTTTGACACAAAGCCCTGCGCCTCCATGTGCTTTAGGTCGCGGAACCGGATGCCCGCCATGGTGCAGATATTGCACGGGCCGCGTATCATCTGTCCGAGCGCGCCAAGCAGCGGGCGAAAGTAGTGAGGTAACGTGGCTGACGGACGTCCGATGCAGGTATATCTCGCGCAACCCCGCGGTTTTTGCGCTGGCGTGGTGCGCGCGATCGAGATCGTGGAGCGCGCCTTGGAGAAATACGGCCCGCCCGTCTATGTGCGGCATGAGATCGTACACAATAAACATGTGGTGGAGAGCCTGAAGGCGAAAGGCGCGATCTTCGTCGAGGACCTCTCGGAGGTACCGCCGCTGGCCGTCACCGTGTTCAGCGCCCATGGCGTAGCCCGTACGGTCGAGGAGGAAGCAGCCGCCCGGGGCCTGCCGGTGCTCAATGCCACCTGCCCTCTCGTGACCAAGGTCCACAACCAGGGCAAGCGCTACATGGCCAGGGGCCGTACCCTGGTACTGATTGGGCATGCTGGCCACCCCGAGGTCGAGGGGACCATGGGCCAGGTTCCCGGCCCCGTTTACCTCGTTCAAAATGTCGCCGATGTTGCCGCGCTGCCTCACCCGACGGACGTCCCGATGGCCTATATTACCCAGACCACACTGAGCGTGGACGACACAAAGGACATCATCTCCGCCCTCCAGGGGCGGTTTACAGACCTCCAAGGCCCGGATATCCGGGATATCTGCTATGCGACACAGAACCGCCAAATTGCGGTAAGGGACCTAAGTAAGCTGGTGGACGTCATCCTGGTGGTCGGCGCCGCCAACAGCTCCAACTCGAACAGATTGCGCGAAATCGGCACCGAGGCCGGGGTCGCAAGCCATCTGATCGCTGATGGCAGCGAGCTCAATCCAGAATGGCTGAAGGAGGCCAAGGCCGTCGGCATCACCGCTGGCGCCTCAGCTCCCGAAGTCCTCGTCGACGACGTCATCGAAGCCCTGCGGCGCATCGGACCGATAACGGTCTCGGTGGTTCCGGGGCGGGAAGAAAACATCGAATTCCGCCTGCCGGCCGAGCTGGTCGCGGGCTGATCCCCTGTTTGGTCCAGAAAGAAGACATGTAATGGCAATCCCCTTCTTCAAGGAAATGCGTATCGGGGCCTATCTGATGAAGCAGAAGCTTCTCGGCCGGAAACGCTATCCGCTGGTGCTGATGCTGGAGCCGCTGTTCCGCTGCAACCTCGCCTGTGCCGGCTGCGGCAAGATCGATTATCCCGACGCCATCCTGAACCGCCGCATGTCGGCGCAGGAGTGCTGGGATGCCGCAGACGAGTGCGGCGCACCGATGGTCGCGATCCCCGGCGGCGAGCCGCTGATCCACAAGGAGATCGGCGAGATCGTGCGCGGCCTCGTCGCCCGCAAGAAGTTCGTCTCGCTCTGCACCAACGCGCTGCTGCTCGAGAAGAAGCTCGACCTGTTCGAGCCCTCGCCCTATCTGTTCTTCTCGGTGCATCTGGACGGCCTGCGCGAGCACCACGACCACGCGGTGTCGCAGAAGGGCGTCTTCGACCGCGCCGTCTCCGCGATCAAGGCGGCGAAGGCGCGCGGCTTCGCCGTGAACGTCAACGCCACCATCTTCGACAATCATCCAGCCGAGGAGATCGCGAAGTTCCTCGACTTCACCACCGAGCTCGGCGTCGGTGTGACCATGTCGCCCGGCTACGCCTATGAGCGCGCGCCGGACCAGGAGCACTTCCTCAACCGCACCAAGACCAAGCAGCTGTTCCGCGACGTGTTCGCGCGCGGCAAGGGCAAGAAGTGGAATTTCATGCATTCCAGCCTGTTCCTCGACTTCCTGGCCGGCAACCAGGAATTCGAGTGCACGCCCTGGGGCATGCCGGCGCGCAACATCTTCGGCTGGCAAAAGCCCTGCTATCTGCTCGGCGAAGGTTACACCAAGACCTTCAAGGAGCTGATGGAGACCACCGACTGGGATACGTACGGCACCGGCAAGTATGAGAAGTGCGCCGACTGCATGGCGCATTGCGGCTACGAGGCGACCGCAGCGGATGCCGCCTTCGCCAACCCGTTGAAGGCGATGTGGGTCGGCATGCGCGGCGTCAAGACGTCAGGCCCGATGGCGCCGGAGATCGACCTCTCCAAGCAGCGCCCGGCGCAATATGTGTTCTCGTCCGAGGTGCAGAAGCGCCTCTCCGAGATCCGCAAGGACGAAGCGACCGAGAAGGCCGCGCAGCAGAAGGCCTCCACCGCCGCATAAGCGCCCAGAGACCGCAACACGAAACACGCGGGCCGTCGATTGATCGGATCAGTCGGCGGCCCGTTTGATTCTGGAAATCGCGGTGAGGAGCGTCGAGTCGGCGCAACAATCTCCGCTGTCGTCCCGGACAAGCGAGCAGCGCGAGCGCGATCCGGGACCCACCTCAGCCCATTGCGTGTTGGCTGATGCTCCAGCTCACTCCAACATGTCCGCTTGTGATTATGGGTCCTGCTTTCGCAGAGACGACAGCGGAGATTGTTGCTTCCGCCGTCGCGCTAGAATGAGTTCGGCGCGCGCGAGTCGCCGAGGCTTACGCCTCGGCAGCAACCAGAGCGTCGCTCTCGAGCATCGCCTCAGTGCCGAGCAGGCTGCTCAGCAGGTAGTCGCGGCAGCCGCGCAGCGAGCGCAAGGCAAGGTTGAACTCGATCCCGGTCGAGACCAGGCCGCGCAAGACGCGCGGATTGCGCGCCACGCCACGGAGGATCATCGGAAGATCGATGTCGCCGTTCGGCTTGATCGCATCCTTGGCGAGCGACGGCAGCGTGCGGTGCGCCGGATCGGAGATGACGCGCAGCGCCGCGAACGGCAGCCCGTATTCGGCGGCATAGGCGGCGGCGATGTGGCTTTCCATGTCGACGGCCGCCGCGCCCGTCCTCATATGCAGCGCCGCCTTGCGGGCCTGGGCAACCACCACCTCCTCGGCACCGGCGAGCACGCCACGCACCACCCGCCGTCCGCCAATGGCCGCGCGGGCGATATGGTCCTCGCTCAGCGACAGGCCGGCCAGCCAGCGGGCGTCGCCGGCCGTGACTTCGGTCGCCACGACGATGTCGCCGGCTTTCAGGGTGGGATCGAGGCCGCCGGCCACGCCGAAGCTGATGACACCGCGAATCGAACTCGGATCGAACACAGTCAGCAGAGCCCGCAATTGCTGCGGATCGCTCGAGCTGCAGATGACCATCATACCGGGGCCAGCCGCAATGCGGGCCTCTTGCACCAAACCAGTCACGACCAAAACCGGCCGCGGATCAATGGGGCGATCCGCGGACGTCTCGTCCCACATGCCCACCTTCACAATCCGACCCCTAACACCCTGCTGTCTGTAGTTCCCAAGTTCTCAACCCGCGCCAGCGCTCAGATGGACAGAACTTAACAATGGCCACAATAACGCACACAAAATACCCAGAGAAACCCCGTTGCGGGCTTACGCACTGGTGTCACTGCGTTTTTTGCCTGGTGTTGCCATTCGGTACTACACGCGACGGGAAATTCGCCGCTCGCCCACCCTTTTTCCGCGCAATCTCAGCAAGCAAGGCTCGTGCCGCTCCCGATCGACGGAACAGGCGGATCATCCCGCCGCCGGACATCAGCGAATCGGCAGACACCATCTCCGGGATGTTCGGCGTGGCTGCTTCCAGATGAAAGAACTTATCGGGCCGCCAGGATGAGATCAGCGGCGCGGTCGCCGGAGCGCACCGATCCTTCGATCGTTGCCGGCAGCCCGGTGTCGGTCCAGTCGCCGGCGAGGGCCAGGTTCCGGAAGGCGGTCTTCGCCCCCGGACGTAGCGCGTGCTGCTCCGGCGTTGCCTCGAACGTGGCCCGGCGCTCGCGGACGATCTGCCAGGGCGGCAGCTCCGACTGCTGCTCGGCAGGAAGCCCGGCAGCCTTGCAGACGTCGCGCCAGATCGCGGTCGCGAGCTCCTCGCGCGGCATGTCGACCAGGCGGTCGCCATTGCTGATTGTCACGGACAGCCGCTGCGGGAACGCGAACAGCCATTCGACGAGCCCGCCGACCACCCCCATCAGCGGCGGCAGGTCGCGCGGCGGGTCAATGCGGAAATGCGCATTGACGATGGCGCGGAACCGGGTTGGAACCTTGAGCCCAGGCAGCAGCGCCGCCGCCGAGCGCGGCGGCACCGCCAGCACCACCGCGTCATCGGGGCCCAGCGTCACGAGGTCGTCACCGCCGAATTTCAGCGCGATAGCGCGGCCGCTTTCGCTCACGATCTCGCGCAGCTCGCGGCCGATCTGGACGCTGCCGCCCTTCCCTTCCAGGAACCTGATCGCGGGATCGATCAGCACGGCGCTCAGGCCGTCACGCGCGATCAGCGGCCGGCAGGCCTGGCCGCCGGCGAGCAGGGTCTCGCGCACGATGGCGCCGGCGAGACCAGCTGAGCCCTCCGGCGGATCGCAGTTCAGCGCCGCTAACAGCAGCGGCTGCACCAGCCGGTCGTACAGCGTGCCCTTGCAGGGAATGCTGGCGCCCACGGTCTTCGCCGTGCTCGCCCAGATCAGTGGTGACAGCGCGAGATAATCCGTCAGCCGCGTGTCCGGCACCCGGCGGCTTTCATCGAACACCCATAGCGGCAGGCGGCTGTCGCCGAGGTCGAGCAGCCAGCGCTGGCCGGTCGACATATCGACGAACGCAAACTGCGCCTGCGCTGGCCCTACGAGTCCGGCCTCCGAGCCGATCGACCGCGCATAGGACAGCGCGTGATGATTGGCCGAGAGCAAGAGATGGTTGCCGTTGTCGATGGTGAGATTGGTCGCGGCGTCGAAATAGGAGCGGCAGCGGCCGCCGACCTGCTGGGTGGCCTCGTGCACATGCACGAGATAGCCGGCATCGGCCAATCGCACGCCGGCGGAAAGCCCGGAGATTCCGGCGCCGATGATGTGGGCTGTCTTCTGCATCAGATGAGAGCGTAACGGAGAATGATGCCGAACTTGGTGAGCTTGCTCACGCGCACCGGATCGCGCGGCGGCGCGAAGCCGCGCGCCAGCAGCAGCTCGAGAACGGCGTGATAATATTTCGACATGATCCGCGGCGCGCGGACCGCGCGTCGCCGGTTGCGCTTCATGATCTCGTCGGACTTCTCGAAATGCGCCTTGGCGCGCGTGGCAAGCGCGGCGCAGACCTTCGGCAGGCCGCGATCGTTGATCACCTTGACCGGATCGTCGCCGGTGATGCCGGCAAGCAGCAGCGACTCGCGCGGCAGATAGAGGCGGCCGAGACCGGCGTCCTCGTCGACGTCGCGCAGGATGTTGGTGAGCTGCAGCGCGCGGCCGAGATGATAGGCGAGCAGGATGCCGTCCTCTTCCGGCATGCCGAATACCCGCACCGACAGGCGGCCGACGGCGCTGGCGACGCGATCGCAATAGAGGTCGAGCGTGGCGAGATCGGGCGCGCGGATGTTTTGCGGCACGTCCATCTCCATGCCGTCGATCACGGCCTGGAAATCCTCCCGCTGCAATCCGAACCGCTTCACCGTTGCCACGTAGTCGCGCAGCCGCGGCGGCGGATGGCCTTCATAGAGGGCATTGATGTCGTCGCGCCACTGCTGCAGCGCCGCCAGCCGCTGCTCGCGCGGCCCGTCGGAATCGGCGATGTCGTCGACCTGCCGGCAGAAGCTGTAAATCAGGAACATCGCGTCGCGCTGCGCGCGCGGCAGGATGCGCATAGCGGCATAGAACGAGCTGCCGGAGGCAGCCGTGCCGTAATCGGTAGTTTCCGCGGTCGCCTCCAGCGTCATGCGCCTGCCGCCGATTTGGAGATCGGATGACGGCCGACCGCGCGACGGCCGGCCTCACCGGCCAGCGCGCCAAGACTGTGGCCGAGCAATTCGAGCGGACTGAGATGCACGCGTTCGCTCAAAGGATCACGCTCCTGCAACAGACGGACGATGCGATCCGCAAAGGCCTGGATCACGGCGATCTCGAGCCCGAGGCGGAAGTCCCTGACCCCACTGTTCAGATCGCGGCCCTCCTCGAGCAAGGCCGCATTGCGTACCGCGAGCTTGTGCAGGCAGCCGAGCAGCGGCGCCGGCGATGTCGCCTCGCCCAGCATCTCGACCGTGGCGCCACTCTCGGCCAGCGCATCGCGCGGCAGGTAGACGCGGTTCAACGCGCGATAGTCCTTGCCGCAATCTTGCAGGTGATTGTTGATCTGCAGGCCCGCGCAGATCGCATCCGACGCAGCCCAGGTCGACGTGCTCTCGCCGTGAACGTCGAGCATGAAGCGCCCGACCGGCATGGCCGAATAGCGGCAGTAATGGATGAGTTCGTCCCAGTTCTCGTAGCGCAGCTTCTCGACGTCCATGCGGAAGGCGATCAAGACATCGAGCGCATGGCGCGGCGCCATCGCGCGTTCGGCGAGCGCATGGCGCAGGGCGACCGCGACATCCTGCGTATCACCCTCGCCCCTCAATTCGGCATCGAGCAGATCGAGTAGGCGCAGCTTCTCGGCCGGCTCGAGTTTCGGATGGTCGGCGATGTCATCCGCGGTGCGCACGAAATTATAGTAGGCGAGGATCACCGCCCGGTGCTTCGGATGAATGATGAAGGACCCCACCGGAAAGTTCTCGTCCCGGTGTGTCTTGCCGGATCGCAAATCGCTCGCGGTGGTCATGGGAGAAACAGCTATCAGGTTGAGGGCGCTACGGCTTACAAATGCCCGCCCTCTGCTTGCGCAAAGGGATCGTCAGCTCACATATAGGCGAAGACGCGGCCAAAACCAATGCTATGTGGGGTAACGCCAAACCGCTGGCGTCCCGATGGACGTCAGCGGCCGTTAGCCACAGCGAGTCGCGGATGCGCTTACTGGTTGTGGTTCTTGAGAACCTGATCGCAGCCCTTGCTGATCTTGGCGCGGTTTTCCTTCAGGCAGGCCAGAACGGTGAAATCGCCCTGATCCATCACCGCGCGGCAGTGCTTCTCCACGTCGCGCGTGCAGGCGACCTGTTCTTCGGCGGTACCGCCGCGCCCGGCGACGGGGGCCTGCTGGGCGAATGCACCGGTGGAAAGCGACATAAGGGCAATTGCCAGGACAATCTTACGCATCGTGTTCCTTCATTTTGACAGCGGAGGAGACCTCCCGGATCACCCGCACCCGTCCGGGAAAGACCATTTGGTTTGCAAGAGCCGCAAGCCCCCCAGCGCCACTAACGCTGCCAAATGCGGCCAGATTTGCGCCCAATGAATCCCCGCGCAGAGCCGCCCGGGGAGCCCGTTCCTTTGGCATAAACAAGGCTTTGATACTAGGACCTTATTTTAAGAGAGGCGCGTTTTCGCATTTGGCTGTTGCAAGGCTGCCGCGCACAACGTTAGATGCGCCGCGCTCGTGCGGTGAGTTTGAAATTCCTGTCAGCTTCGCCGCCCGTGTCACAGGAAATTCAAAATTCAAAACCGCACTAGAATCATAGATTTGCTAGTGCTCCTTCGTTTCCGAAGTTCGCATGAATGTCCGCCTCTAAATGGTGTGAACTTCGGAAACGAAGCACTGGGTTCCGGGCAAGCCGGCTGGTTGCGGCTGCAGGCACGCGATGGGATTTGGTCCGGCGACATTGGGGTGATTCGACGCCTCGTCCTTGATGACGCCCGATTGTCGCGACATGCGATCAGCCTGTCATTTGAACCTCACATACTGCAAAGACACTAAATCTTCGATGCGGCGCGACGTGTCTTGCAGAAAAGCGTCATTTTGGATGGGAAACTCGATATGAAACTGCTCGGCTCAAGCCTCCCGGGACACGCCATCAAGGCCGCCTCCTTCGGTGCAGCGCTGCTGCTGTCATTGTCCGCAAGCTATGCCCAGTCCGGCGGACCCTTCGCCGGTTTCGACGGCTCGTGGTCCGGCACCGGCACGGTCGCGCTCTCTGACGGCACCACCGAACGGATCCGTTGCAAGGCGAGCTACAAGGTCGCGGGCGTGAACCTGAAGCAGAGCCTGCAATGCGCCAGCGACAGCTACAAGTTCATGCTGTCGAGCGACGTGACCAGCCAGGGCGACCGTATCTCCGGCAATTGGAGCGAAGCCAGCCGCAACGTGAACGGCGAACTGCAGGGCACCGCCGGCGGCGGCCAGATCGACGTGTTCGTCCAGGCCGCCGGCTTTGCCGCCAGCATCAACCTGCGCACCAACGGCAACAAGCAGGTTGTGCAGATCTCCTCGAAAGGCGAGATCCGCGGCGTCAACATCACGATGACGAAGACCTGATCGGCACTGCGCGCGATCTGACATTTGCGAGACCGGAAACGGCCCTGACATCGTCAGGGCCGTTTGTTTTCAAAGGATGTCGATGCAGCCATCCTTCGAGACGCCGCTTCGCGGCTCCTCAGGATGAGGACCAGTTTCGCAGCGAAGTCTTCGATCCTCATGGTGAGGAGCCGCGCTCATGCGCGGCGTCTCGAACCATGAGACCCAATGGTAACGCCGCGCCTTCAGATCGCCTTCCGCCCGAGCTTGTGTGCGATGTTGATCAGGAACATCGCGGTCGGTCTGAGGATGAAGAGGTCCGCGAACAGCGCCGCCACCATCGAGAACGCGCTGAGCCAACCGAACAGTCGCAGCGACGGCAGGTCGGAGAACACGGTGACGACGAGGCCGCAGGCCAGCACCACCGTAGTCAGGATCAGCGCTG
>Ga0209677_100207_pt1 | contig 46814 bp, 36 predicted proteins | sample AraplaCvi_mCL_r2_2_FD_184285 | JGI IMG/M metagenome (GOLD analysis project Ga0209677, IMG submission 184285) | Arabidopsis root microbial communities from North Carolina, USA - plate scrape CL_Cvi_mCL_r2 (SPAdes) (version 2) | ecosystem: Host-associated > Plants > Roots > Endosphere | place: USA... | reverse complement strand
ATGCATGATCTTGGTGTGAGTTCATATGCATGAGGCATGACGACCATATCCGGTGTTCGACAGTTTCTGGGTAATTCCCGCTCGTTCATGCTCGGGGCCGCGATTGGCTCCGGCATGACAGCGCGAGCGGCCGAGCGTGCCGGTGCCGATTTCGTGCTTGCGCTGAATGCGGGTCGTTTCCGTGCGATGGGCGGTTCGTCGCCGGCGTCCGTTCTCCCCATACGTGACACCAACGCCTTCGTCGCAAGCTTCGGCCGATCTGAAATTCTGTGCAGCACCCGGCTGCCTGTCTTCTTCGGTGCCTGCACCTTCGATCCACGGCTTGATCTTGACGATTTCCTGGACAAGCTCAAACGGTGGGGTTTTGCAGGGGTCACAAATTTCCCTTCCGTCATTCATCTCGATGAGCATCGTCGGGCCGTACTGGAAAGCTGCGGGCTCGGATATGCCCGTGAAGTTGAGCTGCTGGTCAAAGCGGCGCGACGCGGCTTGATGACGATCGCCTATACCCGGACACAGGCCGAAGCACGGCGCATGGTCGAGGCGGGTGTCGAAGCGATCAGCATGAATTTCAACCTCAACCCAGCCGAAACGGGCCTTTCGTCTTCATCAATCGGGCTTGCAGAGCTGGCTGCGCGCACGCGCGACATCGCCCGTGCGGTTCATGCGATCGATCGCAACGTCGTTTGTCTGCTTGGAGGCGGACCGATCACGAAGCCCGAGGAATTGATGGACGTCTGCCGGGAAACTGGCACGCAGGGGTTCATAGGTGGGTCATCGCTGGACCGCGTTCCCCTGGAGATGTCGGTCCTCGAGATGACCTCCGGTTTCAAGACCATCAATGTGCTCCGGGAAAAGGTCGACCTCCTCGAGCGGCAATTGCAGCTTAACGGGTACCGGCACGGCATCGTCGCGCGATCAGCGTCCATGAACAATGCGCTCGACGCGGCCAAGCGCCTAGCGACCGGCACCAACCCCGTCCTCATTGTCGGGGAGCCGGGGACAGGCAAGCGGCGCGTTGCCTCGCTTGTCCATTCATTGGGAGCGCATAAACATCGCAAGCCTGTCGTATTTCCCTGCCGGCCATCTCCCGGAAACCAGAATGCGGTTGCCCTATTCGGATTGGAGGCGGATAAGGATACTCGACGTCGGATATCGGTTTTGGAAACCGCGACGGATACGTCACTCATCATCCTCCACATCAACGACCTTACGGAGGAGGGGCAGCAGCAACTGGCCGATTTCCTGGAGACCGGAATGTTCACCGCAGTCAACGGCGCCGCATCGAATCGTTCCGAGGCCAAGGTTATTGCCACCTGCGCCGTCTCCGCGGGGATCGCCGATGACATGCTTCCGATCAGCCCGAAGCTGCGGGCGGCCTTCGCTGGCTTGGAAATCCATCTGCCGCCTCTGCGGGACCGACTCGAAGATCTTCCGGCGCTCATCCATCACTTCACAGTCGAGACGAGGGGAGATGCTGGAACGGTCGCTTTGGCGATCGAGAACTCGGCTTTCCTCGCGCTCGCCAGCCATTCCTGGCCAGGAAATGTTCGAGAGCTAAGGCATGTCGTCGAGCAGTTGGCGACATTGCCAACGAGCGTTCAAATCACCGCGGATCGTCTGCAGCCGATCATCGGTACCAAAGCGGTTCCGAAGGAAACGGCGGGCCTCTCCGAACGCGAGTGGATCATAGAAGCCCTTCGACGCAATAAGCTTCATCGCGGCAAAACGGCGCTCGCACTCGGCCTTTCACGCAAAACCCTGTACAACAAGATCCGGAAGCTCAAGATCCTGAACTAGCTGCGGTGCTGTATCAAACTGCCCCTATCACTGGGGATCCCGCAGCCGTCAGCGACCAAACAGAAGCCGGGAAGAAACCGGCGTCAGAGATAAGCTCCAGGTCCATCCGTTTGGAGACTGGCCGCGCGAGAGCATTGGGAGGGAAATAGATCATTCCGTCGAGGAGGTCTGCCAAGCGATTGCTGACATCGGTCATCTCCATCTTGGACGATCCAGTATGGATGATCCCCAAGCCAGTGTCGTTGAACCACTTCATGCGATCGATTTCGAGCGTATTGCCGGCGTCGACGGCGGATTGAACCCCTTCCACCAGCGACGCCGGGGGAAAGTTCACGACGCCGGCGAAACCCTTATCCTTGAGCAGGTCCGCAAGATCTTCCCACAGCGTGAATGGATCGGTCATCAGGACTGCGGCGTAGCAGCGATTTCCGACCGACGTCACATTGTCTATCGCTCGGAAGAGTTCCGCATTCCAGTCGAGTATTGGCAGTGTTGCCATCACAATCGGATCGCCAGGGGGCAGTACTCGAAGAGACGGCGCAAAGATGACGACCTCATCGTCGCTCCCGCTCGAATCTGTCGTCGCATGCGGCTCGATTTGATCAATGATCGCCCACGTACCCATTTTTACCCAACTCCTCTCCCGCGCGCGATTTGGCGGCACGATCCTCTCCTCTAAAACTAGATCAAAATCGCTCAAAGCATGAGCGTGCACAAGGGAGTTTGAGATGAAACGCGTGTGCCGGATCGGGCAGATGAGACGCCCAAAGGGAAAAACGTCGTGAGCGAGGCGACGCTCGAAAAAGACGCGGTGGCAATCGTCGCGACCATGGACACCAAACAGGCAGAAGTCTCTTACGTGACGGACATCATACGCGCCAGCGGCAGGGGCGCCGTGTTGGTCGATGTCGGTACATCCAGCGTCGCTGCCACTAGGTCGGCGGACCCGGCGGCACTGCTTGCCGACATCGGCCGACGTGCTCGCATGTCGTTAAACGCACTGCTTTCAGAGGGTCGCATATCGGCGATCATCGGCATTGCCGGCGGAAAAGGAAGCGGAGTATTCGGTGAAGTGGTCGCCGACCTTCCCTTCGGCTTCCCCAAACTTCTTGTTTCAAGCGCACGGCCTGCGCTGCTTGCCGAACTCGCTGCCAGAAGTGACATCCTTCTATATCCGACTCTTGTCGATCTCTTCGGTGTCAATGGCTTCACCGGAAGGATCCTGACCAATGCCGGTCACGCGATCGCAGCCATGCACTATAAGCCGCAAGACCCATCGCAGCGAAAAATCGTGGCGATCACCGCATTTGGTGTGACGACGCCGGCGGTAAACGAGTGCGTGCGTCTTCTGTCGGAAAAGGGCCTTGAGGCGATCGTCTTCCCGGCGAACGGCTCTGGCGGCCGGAAGATGGAAGCCTTGATCGATGCGGGTGAATTCGACGCGGTTCTCGATCTGACGACGACGGAGCTCGCAGATGATCTCGCCGGAGGGACGGCAAGCGCTGGGCCGGATCGTCTGACGGCAGCTGGCCGCAGGGGCATTCCGCAACTGGTCGCACCCGGCGCCGTCGACATGGTGAACTTTGGGGTGCCCTCGAGTGTACCGGAACGGTTCTCGGGCCGGAAATTCTACTCGCATACGCCTTTCACGACGCTGATGCGGACGACGCCGGAGGAGACCTTCGAAATCGGTCGTCGCACGGGGCTGAAACTCGCTGTCGCAAGAGGCGCTTCCCATGTCCTTTGGCCCTCCGAAGGGGTCTCCGACTATGATCGGGAGGGTGCGGTTTTTTACGATCCCGAGGCAAATGCAGCCTGGCTATCGGGGCTGAGAAGCACGTTGCCTCCTTCGGTCATCGTCCAGGAAATTCCCTGTCACATCAACGATCCAGCGTTCGCGCAAGCCGCAGTCGGCTGGATTCTGCAAAATATTCGAGAAGAGGCTGTACCCCATGAAAATGTTTGAGCGCTCGGAAATCCTGGCTGCCATCAGCCAACAGACCTCAAAAGGAAATCCAATTCTTGCCGCCGGCAGCAGCTGCGGTCTCGTTGCCAAGTGCGCCGTTCTTGGCGGAGCCGACATGCTGGTTGTCTACAGTACCGGCTTGTCGCGACTGATGGGACTTCCTACGAGCCGGATCGGCGATTCCAACGCGCGCACGATCGAGTTGGCCGCGGAGATACGCAATGTCGTCTCGACAGTCCCGGTGATCGGCGGCATCGAGGCATGGGATCCGATGCGCCTCGACCTCGACGGGCTTCTGGATCGGTTCTGGGCGGCAGGGTACTCCGGCGTCATCAACTATCCGACGATTTCGACCATGGGAGACAAATGGCGCGACCGTCGCGGTCGCGTCGGTCTGGGCTTTGACCGTGAGGTCGAGATGATTGCGCTCGCGCGCAAGAAGAACATCTTCTCCTTGGCCTATGTCGCCTCTGCGGATGACGCCGCGGCGATGGCTGAGGCAGGTGCGGACTGCATCGTACCTCATGTCGGAGCAACGCGTGGCGGACTTGCTGGTCATGAGGAGGGCCAAGCCATCCAGGAAGCGATATTGAAGATCAACAGGATTAATGATGCGGCCAAGGCGGTTCGGCAGGATGTCATCCTGCTTGCGCATGGGGGAGCAATCGCCGAGCCCGAGGATACGGCCGAGGTGTATCGGTCAACGGATTGCGTCGGCTTTGTCGGCGCCTCCTCCATCGAGCGGATACCGATCGAAAGAGCGGTACAGGCGGTTGCGAAGGCCTTCAAGGCCGTGCCGATGCGCCGTTCCTGACCTTCACACCAACCCGATTCGTATCGAGATTAAAGATGTCCATCGTCACCACTCCTGTATCCTCTGCCCAATCGGCCAGTCCTGCATGGGACGCGGTCTATGACGTCATTTCCGTCGGAAGTGGCGCTGCTGGCCTGTCAGCCGCTCTGTTTGCTGCTCAGGCCGGTTTGAGGGTCCTTGTTTGCGAAAAGTCGCCAAAACTGGGCGGAACCACGGCGCTCTCGAACGGCATGATCTGGGTTCCGTGTTCGCCGCAAGCCGTGGCCGCGAAAGTCAAGGACAGCATTGAAAACGCCCGAACCTATCTCAAGAACGAACTCGGAAATTACTACCGAGAGGATTTCGTCGATGCATATCTGACGGATGGGCCAAAGGCGCTCACGGAAATCGAGAAGGGGACGGACGTGAAGTTCACGCTCGCCTCTGCACCCGACTACCACTCAAGCCAGGTGGGCGGTGTTGATGCAGGAAGAGCATTGAGCCCGGCTCCCTACGACGGCCGCTTGCTTGGCAAGGATTTCGATCTGGTGGGCGACCCGATCCGAGTGGTTCTCGGTGGCATGATGATTTCCTCCGGAGAGGTCATGAAATTCCTCAACCCACTCAAGTCGGTGGACTCGATGCGGCACGTGCTCCGCCGCGTCGGACGTTATTCACGGGACCGCCTACGCTATCGGCGCGGCACTGAGCTGAGCGGCGGCAATGCGCTTATAGCCCGTTTCATAACCAGCCTTCGCAAGCGCAAGGTCGACATCTGGACGGAAGCGCCATTGGTTCGTCTTGTCATTGAAAACGACCGTGTAGTTGGCGTCGCTATCAGGCGCAATGGTCGCGACCTCCGCGTCAAAGCTGAACGCGGCGTCGTCCTGGCAACGGGCGGATTTGCACGAGACGCTAAGCTGCGAGCAGCGTTAAGCGGGGCGCACCAGCACGATGATACTCTTGCACACCCGGATTCGACCGGTGACGGGATCAAGCTTGCGACGGAACTGGGCGGTGCTATTGACAACAATGTCGCCAGCGCAGGCTTCTGGACACCGGTTTCCTTGCTGCAAGGGAAGAACGGAGAAACGCAGACCGTTCCGTATGGATGGCTCGACCGCGGCCGGCCTGGCGTTATTGCGATCGGACCGAACGCGCGACGTTTCGTCAACGAATCCAATTCCTATCACGACATCTGCCTTGCGATGTTCCAGAACGGATACCCGGCGGACGAACGGTTCTATTTTATTTGTGACCATGAGTTCCTGAAGAAGCGAGGCATGGGCCACCTTCTTCCGTGGCCCTGGACGCTCGGAACGAAATCCTATGAGCGCGTAAATTATATCCAGGTCGCAGCAACCATTGCCGACCTGGCGCGGAAGATCGGGATTGATCCGTCAGAGCTGGAAAAGACAGTGGCCGAGCACAACGTTCATTCGAAAAGCGGCGTTGATCCCTATTTTCATCGCGGAGAATCCGCTTTCAATCGAATGCTTGGCGATCCATCGGTCGGAAAGCCTAATCCCAATCTTGGGCCCATAAGTGCAGGTCCGTTCGTAGCGCTTCGTATCGTGCCCGCAACTCTAGGGACTGCAACCGGTCTCGCGACGGACACGTCCGGCAGGGTCCTGAAAGCCGACGGCTCTCCGATCGAGGGACTCTATGCTTGCGGCAACGACGCAACGTCGCTGATGCGCGGGCTCTATCCGGGGGCCGGCATCACAATCGGGCCAGGAATCGTATTCGCTTACAGGGCGGCCAATGCGATCAGAGGCTCATCGACTAAGAAATAGCCCGCCCGAATCCTGGTGGATATAGCGATATCGCGCATTTCCACTGCCCGCTTGTCCAAGCCGGAAGTGCGCCTTTTCAGCTGGCTGGGAAAAGACAGATTTTGTTGTCAAAGTCAGACTCTGCACACGAATGATCAGAGACCTCCCAAGCGGCGTGCAGAGCACCCTGGCCCCGCAGTGAAATGCGGGGCCAGAATTATCGCATTAATAGAACAACCGTCGTTTGAGGTTTTGCGCGTTTGAAAGCAGCCGGAAGTGCTTTTCGCACCCGGCCTCACCCCGTCAATGCGTTCCAACGGCGCGTCAAGCGCGAGATCGCAAGGTCCTTTTTCTATTATTGGAGATGTACGCAACTTTACCCAAATCTTGTCCCGAAAGATCGTATGTGACTGGAGAGTGCAGATAGCTTCTTGCTGCTGCGGCCCGGAGGGGGACGCAGTTAAGGCCAACGAGCCAGTGGGAGACTATCCATGATGAATGACAGCATAAATTTTAGCCGGCGCCGCTTCCTCCATAATTTCGCGTTCGCTTCGGCCGCTATCGCGGTTGGACCGGGCAGTTGGTTGATACGCCCAACTTGGGCGAACGCGGCGGAGGGGCCGATTAAAGTCGGAATGGCCACTGATCTGACAGGATCGCTCGGGTTTCCCGGCAACACTGACGCCAATGTTGCTCGTATGGTGGTTAAGGAGATCAATGATGCGGGCGGTCTTTTAGGGCGTCCCATCGAGCTTCACATCCAAGATACCGCCTCCAACGAATCCATTGCCGTTGGCAATGTTCGAAAGTTGGTTCAGCGCGACAAGGTCGATCTGGTGGTTGGAGGAATCTCCAGTGCCATGCGCAATGCCATCAAGGATACGATCATCTCTCGCGGAAAGACGCTGTACATCTATCCGCAAGCCTATGAGGGCCAAGAGTGCACGCCGTATTTGTTCTGCACCGGACCGGTGCCGGCACAGAACTGTGATCAGTTTATTCCGTGGCTGATCAAGAATGGTGGCAAACGTTTCGCGTTGCCAGGCTCGAACTATGTGTGGCCACAGACGATCAACGCCTACGCACGCAAAGTGATCGAAAGCCACGGCGGCGAGGTGGTTTTCGAAGAATACTATCCCGTCGACCAGATTGATTTTTCCTCCACCGTCAACCGGGTCATTTCGAACCGCGTCGATGTCGTATTCAACACCGTCATCCCCCCAGGAGTCGGCCCGTTCTTCAAGCAGCTCTACGAAGCGGGCTTCTCAAAGAACGGCGGACGGCTGGGGTGCGTCTACTACGACGAGAATGCGCTTCCAATGAATCAGCCTCACGAGGTCGAAGGTCTTGCAAGCAGTCTTGATTATTACAAGGCCCTCACTGCGGAGGATCCGGTAAGTGCCAAGGTCCAAGAAACCTACGAGAAAGAATTCCCTGGTCCATTTCGGTTCTCCGCCGGGAGCGCCGCTACCGGCACTTACCGAGGACTGAAGCTCTGGGAAGCTGCAGTGAAGGAGGCTGGCACCGTCGACCGCGACGCCGTGGCCGCAGCCCTTGATCATGCCAAAATCTCCGAAGGTCCTGGCGGACCGGCGGAGATGGTGCCGGGCAAACACCATTGCAAGATGAATATGTACATCGGCGTGGCCAAAGGAGAGCACTTTGAGGTCGTCTCACGCAGTGCTGGCCTTGTTGATCCAAAGGAGTGCTGAATGTCACACCTCAGTTGAAAAAGCTGCAACAACTTTGATTCTCCGGGAATCGGAATCAACAAGGGGAGAACTTAAAGGAGAACGAGCCCGGCCAAAATTACTTTCGGGTACTTGGGTCCGCTGAAGAAAAGATTATGCGGTTTTCGCAGGCAAGGTGCAACTTGCCTGCTTTTTTAATAGTTGGGCGTTGCTTGTCGGGAGTTTGAAGGCGCGGCCTAAAATAGAGTACGCGGCGTTAATAGGCCTTGGGCCAGCGAAAATTTCAAAGACGTAAAAGCAATGACGATCGTGTTCCGAACATGATGACTTAAGCGGTCGGCCGATCAAAAAACGCCCCGAAACCCACAATACGGATTCTTTCCGTAGCGGTTGCGAGAGTGTCATTAATCGCGCCGTCGCCGTGCCGCTTGAGGATCTCCGAGTCAAATGATCCTTGGCAGTTGACATCATGAGAACTGAATGCCCGTCGAAAACGAAACGTCCACGTGGCGCTCGGCTGCCGAAACGCAATGCAGGCACTGGCGGCAAATGTGATCCTTGCGAGAGCAACGAAACGCCTCATCACGCGTGTTCAAGCCCCACCAGTTCCATAGAAGAACTCGGACCGTTATCTCCGATGAAACATTCAGTCCCCAAAACAGCGGATCGCGTATTGAAGGTCTCCCGGCTGCAGGCGGCGACCACGCGACGCACTCTTCCTGCAGTCCGCTCTTCTCTTTCTTCGAACGATTTACGCAATTTTACCCAACTTCCGCTTCGAAAGACCGTATGTGACCAAAAAATGACGGATAGCTTCTTGCTGCTGCGGCCCGGAGGGGGGCGCATTCAAGGCCAACGAGCCAGTGGGAGACTATCAATGATGAATGACGGGATGAAATTCAGCCGGCGTCGCTTCCTGCACAATTTCGCGTTCGCTTCGGCCGCTATCGCGGTAGGGCCGGGCAGTTGGGTGATCCGCCCTGGCTGGGCCAACGCGGCCGAGGGACCGATCAAGCTCGGCATTGCTACCGACCTCACTGGTGCGCTGGGTTTTGCCGGAAATACCGACGCCAATGTCGCTCGCATGGTCATAAAGGAGATCAACGACGCTGGCGGCCTGCTGGGACGCCCCATCGAGCTATACATCGAGGATACGGCTACAAACGAGTCCGTTGCCGTTGGCAACGTCCGCAAGCTGATCCAGCGCGACAAGGTCGACCTGGTGCTCGGTGGAATTTCCAGTTCAATGCGCAACGCCATCAAGGATACGATCGTATCCAGAGGCAAAACTCTCTACATCTACCCTGAGGGTTATGAGGGCAAGGAGTGCATGCCCAATCTGTTTTGCACCGGTCCCGTGCCTGCGCAAAATTGTGATCAGTTCATTCCCTGGCTGATCAAGAACGGTGGCAAGCGGTTCGCTTTGCCCGGCTCGAACTATGTCTGGCCGCAGACGATCAGCGCTTATGCGAGAAAGGTGATCGAAAGCAACGGGGGTGAGGTCGTTTTCGAAGAGTACTACCCGATGGACCAGATCGATTTCTCCTCGACCGTCAATCGCATCATCTCCAACCGCGTGGACGTCGTCTTCAACACAATTGTACCACCTGGTGTCAGCCCGTTCTTCAAACAGCTTTATGAAGCCGGCTTCTCCAAAAATGGCGGGCGTATAGGCTGCACGTATTTCGATGAGAACTTTCTGGAGATGAACCAAGCGCACGAGATCGACGGTCTTGCGAGCAGCCTGGACTACTACCGAGCCTTGATGGACGAGGACCCAGTAAGCGCTAAGATCCAGGGAGAATACGAAAAGCAGTTCCCGAGCCAGTTTCGCTTCTCAGCCGGTAGTGCTGCTACTGGCACTTATCGCGGACTAAAGCTGTGGGAAGCAGCCGTGAAGGAGGCTGGGACGGTTGATCGCGATGCTGTGGCCGCCGCACTGGATCATGCCAAAATCGCCGAAGGCCCCGGCGGCCCGGCTGAAATGGTGCCGGGCAAGCATCATTGCAAAATGAATATGTACATCGGCGTGGCCAAAGGGGGCAGATACGAGATCGTCGCACGCAGCGCGGGTCTTGTCGACCCGAAGGAGTGCTAAATGCCAGGTGGGTCCTCCGACAAAGTTGCGGCCACGTTAGGCTCGCAGGTGGTAAAGCTTCCATCGAGGCGGACGGAAACTCCACATGAATCAACCGAGCGCCGGAGGATTCTTCCGGCGCTCGAGGTCTCGCTGCTCGTCGCCGCGGTGCTTGTGCCGTTCGTGCTTCAAGACTACGCAACTATCTTCGCAACTCGCGTTCTTATCCTGTGCCTATTCGCGTTATCGTTTGACTTGGTGTGGGGATACGCCGGAATCCTTAGCTTAGGTCAGTCGCTTTTTTTCGGGATGGCGGGCTACGGCGTCGCTCTTCTTTCGCGAGACTTGAACATTGCTTCGATTTTCGTTGTGCTACCCGTCGGCGCCCTGATCGGCTTCGTCGTGGCCCTGTTGCTTGCTGGTTTTCTGTTGCTGGGCCGTCATCCATCGAGCATCGTTTTTGTTTCTCTCGGGACGATGACCGGTGCTTACGCCGCTGATCGACTTGCCGGGGGGTCGTCGTATCTCGGCGGTCAGAATGGGATTCCGTCTATACAGCTTATGACCGTAGGGTCATATGAGCTGAACGAGGGTTCGACGTTCTACTATCTGGCTCTCGGAATTCTGATTATCGTCTATCTGCTGTCTCGCTATCTTCTTCGCTCGCAGTTTGGTCTTGCTCTGGCGGGGTTGCGAGAGAACGAATACAGAATTGGCTTCTTTGGCTATAAAGCTCAGCACTTGAAAGCCGTGATTTTCTCGATCAGCGGCGCGATTGCGGGCATGGCCGGTAGCCTTTACGCGTTTCACGAAGGCTTCGTCGGAACCAACGTCCTTGGCGTAGTAATGTCGACGCAGGTTGTGCTTTATGTACTTTTCGGAGGCTCCGGTACACTTGTCGGTGCAATCGTTGGGACAGTTGTCATCGAAGCGTTGAGCTTCTGGCTTTCCAATTCCTTTCAGGATTTTTGGCCAATCATCCTTGGCGTCCTGTTGCTGCTTGTCATCATGTTTCGCCCCGCGGGCCTTGTCAGTTTGCTCCTAAGCGAACGCGAACGGGTAGGGACATTTGGCCGCCCGGGGAAGCGAGGAAAAAATGACGCTGCTTGAAGTAACTGGCATTAACAAGACGTTCGGGAAGCTTACTGCGCTCAATGATGCAGCGTTCACTGTACAAGAGAACGAGTTTCACGGCCTTATTGGTCCGAACGGCTCCGGCAAGAGCACCCTCATGAAATGCGTGGCTGGCGCGGAAAGTCCGACCAGGGGCAGAGTGGTATTCGCAGGCGTCGATATTACCCGTTTTTCACCGGCCGAGCGCGCCCGCGAGGGAATGAGCCTCAAGTTCCAGATCACGAATGTCCTGCCGGCGCTGACGCTTTACGACAATGTCTTGCTTGCCCTGCAAGCCAAGCTTTCGCTGGTGAGTTTAGTGTTCTCTCGCAGCCGACGCGCATTGCATGACCGCGTCATGCATACTCTGGAGCAGTTTCGTCTGGCAGATCGTGCGTACCTTCCTGCAGCGGCTCTCTCTCATGGCCAGCAGCAGTGGCTCGAAATTGCCATGGCGCTGGCAGGCGAGCCGAAGCTCTTGCTCCTCGACGAACCTACCGGTGGCATGAGTTATGAGGAGCGACGCGTCACGGGTGAGTTGCTGCGGCCGATAAAGGCTAAGTGCTCCTTGATCATCGTGGAGCATGATCTCGATTTCATTCGGGAGATTTGCGATCGGCTCACCGTGCTCGATCAGGGCACTGTCATATGCTCCGGCACCGTGCCCGAGATTCAGGAAAACTCCAGGGTCAAGGAGGTTTATCTCCGCCGTGCTTAACAACAGATTACTTAACGTGAAGGATCTCAGCGCGGGCTATGGACGTAGCCAGGTGTTGTTCGGTGTCAGCATGCATGTGCCACAGCAAGGCGGCGTGGCCGTGCTGGGGCGTAACGGAGCCGGCAAGACAACGCTCCTAAAAGCCATCGTCGGAGAACTTGCTTTGGGAGGCGGCTCCATCAACCTGGACGACGGCGATATTGGCAGATTGCCTACCGAACAGAGGATAAGACGAGGTATCGGCTATGTGCCGCAGGAACATTCGGTGTTTGCGCGCCTTTCAGTGCGCGACAATCTTGCTATCGGTATGATTGCCTCGCGTGAACGGGATGCCCTCGATCGTGTTCTTACGATCTTTCCCAAACTTGGCCAACGCTTTGGTCAGGCTGCTGGAACGCTTTCGGGCGGTGAGCGTAAAATGCTAGCGATAGCACGTGCGATGCTTCCAAAGCCTCGGCTGCTCTTGCTTGATGAGCCGACAGAGGGTGTGTGGATTGGGGTTGTCGAGGAGATAACCGAGCGGCTCATTGATCTGGCGAAGGAAATCGCCGTGGTCGTTGTCGAGCAACATCTGGACCTCGCGTTGAGAGTGGCGAGCCAGGCCTATGTGCTCGATCGGGGAGGGGTCGCGCTGGCCGGTCCTTCTCCGGAAGTGCGCGATGATCCACGACTCTTGAAATATCTCGCCCCCTAGCGCGTACCAGCCGTCGCTCGCGAATTATCACTTTTGAACAACTCAGGAGACCCAGGCGATGTCTGAAGCCATCAAGCAAGTCGTCAATTTGGCCGAAGTTACGGATGTGCATGAACATCACATGCCTCAGATCACACTGCGACGTGACGTTAACCTGTTGAAGCTATTTCAACAGAGCTATGCCGCTTGGACCAGCAACGTACTGCCATCGGAGCCCAAGGCCACCCACGATGTACTATCGGCTCCGACCGTGGCGACCACGTGGGAAGCCCTGGCTCCGTTTCTGGAAAACAGCAGTTCAAACGCCTTCGTTACAAATCTCGTTCGCGGAATAAGCGACCTGCACGGCTTCAGCGAGGTCGGGATCTCGCGCGGAAATTGGGAGGCCGTTGATGCGTCCGTCCGATCGCGTCACAACGAAGAGACGTGGCCGAAAGAGGTGCTGAAACGCGCCGGAATCAGCAGAGTCATAACTGACTCGTACCTTGATCCGATATTCGAGCCGCGCGGGGTTTTCGGAGCAAGCTACGACGCTGTGCTCCGGATCAACGCTTTTGCCTTCGGCTGGCATCCTGAATCACGAGACCACAACGGGAATTCGGGTCACGCGCTACTCAAGCGGCTCGGGATGGAGCCGAAGACCTTTGACGATTATTGCGGCGCCATCCGCGAACTTGTCAAAGGCTGCCGCGGGCGCAATCAAGTGGCGCTCAAGAACGCCCTCGCCTATGACAGAGATCTGAATTTCGACGAACCGAATGAGCACCTCGCCCGCGAAGCTTGGGGACAGGTTTCCCCATCCAATGCGGCACGTAAAGCATTCGGGGACTACGTTGTAGACCTGTTTTGCAAGCTTGCAGCCGAGTTCGACCTCCCGGTCCAAACTCATCTCGGAACCGCCATCTTGAGAGGTTCTCACCCGCTTCGTATCGCTGGGCTGATCGAGCGCCATCCGAAGACTCGTTTCTTGCTGATGCATCTTGCGTATCCATGGAGTCGTGATCTCCTCGGAATGGCGTTCGTTTACAGGAACGTCTGGTTGGATTTGTGCTGGTCCTTTTTGTTGAGCCCCTCCCATTTCAAACTCGCCTTGCATGAAGCTATCGAAGTGTTGCCTGACAACTCGCGGATGATGATCGGTGGCGATTGTCAGCATGTCGAAGAGTCTTACGCCGCAATAACTCTCTCGCGTCAGCTCATCGGTGACGTTTTGCAGGAAAAGGCGGCGAGCGGGTACTTCCGATCGGGAAACGCCGAGCGTTTGGCGGTGCAAATACTCGGCGAAAATGCAAAGCGGTTCTTCGGACTGACTTGATTGATGTGAGGCATGCTGTTGCGAAGCCGGCAGCGTATCTCAGTCGAAGAACGGCATTCGAGGGATAGGCTTGACTTATTGGTAGGGTCTTGAGTGCTGCAAGTCCTATTGCGCCATGTCGCATCCGCCCATCGTCTGGACAATCATACCAGGGCATCTCACACGTTTGGAAATTACCGGGAAAGTAACATGGACACATTGATTGTCGCACTCTTTGAGATTCTAAGCTTCGGCGCCATCGTGGTTCTGGTCGTGCTCGGCCTCGGGATCATCGCCAGCATGATGGGCGTGTTCAATTTTGCACAAGGAGAGTTTGTCCTTCTCGGTGCCTATGTGACCTATATGGCATATAGCATAGGCCTTCCAGTCGCACTGGGCATGGTAGCCGCCCCGTTCGTGGTCGGCGCTTTGGGGTTTGTCCTGGAGAAATTGGTGGTCCGCAGGTTCTACGCTGCTCCGATCGTCGCGATGCTTGGCACGTATGCTCTTGGGTTGATTATCCGCGAAGTGGTGCGAGGACTAATTGGCGGCCTCTATCTATCAGTCCCTGAGCCGATTGGAGGCTCCTTCACCATTGGGCCGCTGCATTTTGCAGTCTGGCGCTGCGTTATTGTCATTCTAACAATGGTCGTCATGGCCGGCAGTTACGCACTATTAGCCTACACATCGTTTGGGCTACGCATCAGAGCTTCTCTCGAAAACCCGTCGCTGGCGCGGGCGTCCGGAATATCTAGTGGTGCGATATACAGCATAACCTTCGCCTTTGGAGCTGCCTTGGCTGGTCTCGCTGGTGCGTTGATTGTACCGGTTTTTTCACTCTTCGCCGATCTCGGTATTCGATTCCTGATCCAGGGGTTCGTTGCCGTCATGGTTGGCGGCGTCGGGTCATTTGCAGGTCCCGTTGCTGGTGCCGGCGTGATTGGTACTCTCAGTGCCGCACTGCCCTGGGTGATGACACCCGTGATTGCCGACGTCCTTGTGTTCGTCCTGGCCATTATCTTCGTCAAATTCCGCCCGCGGGGCCTGATTTCGGGGCGGGGCGTTTGAGTTTTTCAAGAGTGGGCAACACGAGAACGCCTCTCATCGCTTGGCTGGAAATATTGCGCCGCATTTATGGGCGCGCAATGCGGGTCGGTGATGCAAAATGGCCGGGATCGGGCACCCTTCGGCAGTCTGTCTACCCAGCCTGCAGCCCTTGCGCAATTTTACCCAAGTCGCTCGAAGTTTGGCCGACTTGAAGAAAAAATGGCGGGTAGATTCTTACCGAGTTGACCTCGGAGGAGGGCGGCGCTGAGACGTAAGTGGTGCTTCCCGCGTGCGGTTGGGCAACCGCGACAAGAGGCAATGCCTCACGGTCAGATGCGGCAGAAGGCTTTACCATTTGGGGGCGCACGCTGATCGTGATCTCGTTGACTTAGTATGCTGCTTCTAAGGGACGCGCTTTAGGCCAAGTCGTAGTTTTTGGGGAGAAGGTCGAATGCGGCACGTATTCAATACAAGGTTCCATTGGACCATTAGCAGGAAGATTCCAGCGCTGATGGTCGGCATAGCGGTCTTGTCTTGCAGTGTTGTTGCAACCTTTGCCGGTGTCACCTCCTTCTCCGCGGCTAGAGATCTCATTGGAAAGCATCTCGAATACATAGCCACTACGAAACGCGAAGCAGTCGCATCGAAGTTGAGCAATATGAATCTTGAGATCGAAGCACTGGCTGCCAATCCCGGGTTGGTCCAACTCTTCGACGACACCAACAACGGCCTGAGGATGCTGCCTGCGGAAATCGTGTCCGACCTTTCTAAAAGAAAAGAGGCGGGCCAGAGCATTTCAGATGGCGCGCCGGACAAGGCAAAATACTTTCTGACCAATTACGCAAAGCTCGATCAGTGGCTAAGGCAATTCAGCAATGAACACGGATATGATGGAATCTCCCTCGTCAATAATAACGGGGACCTCGTTTATAGCTTGGGACCTGAGCCCTTAGGACCGCTGACTGCGGACGCTGCAATCAGGCGCCTCATCGGGTCATCCCAGGGTGACAAGGGTGTCACGGCGACCAGCTTCACTGCACCTACGGCGAGAAAGGCCGGGCAGGCGTTTTTCACTGTGGGCATTGCAGGTGCTTTCAGCCCCGACGAGCGAAGTGGAACGTTGATCGTCGCCGTGAGTACCAGCGTACTCGACGCCATAATGCAACATGCAGCCGGCTTCAGCGCTCGCGGCCAAGCGGTCGTCGTGGGGGCTGATGGCGCCTTGCGTTCGACGTCAAGGTTCGCGGAATCGCGTGACGCCATCACGAAAATTGATGCGCACTTGCTTCCGGAGGGCGTTTCTTCAGGCACTTTTGATGGCGTTCAAGTGCTTTCTGCCTCTGAATCGTTGAAGTGGGCAGGCGAGAAGCTGACTGTGGTGGCTGTGGAGCCGACGGCAGAGGTCTTTGCGCCAGCGGTTCTGATGATCTCCAAGATTTTAGGAATAACCGGGATCACGGCGCTTGTGACGCTCATTGTGTCAATCATTGCTTCTCGATCCATTTCGAGGCCCATAACCAAGCTGGTTTCAAGTATGAAGAAACTGGCGCTAGGCGACACAACTGTGACGGTGGATGGCACAACCCGCAGCGACGAGATTGGCGACATGTCGCGCGCTGTCGTCGTGTTTCGTGACAATGCCATCGCCAAGACAAACGCGGAGGCTGATGCGCGCAAGACAGAAACGCTCGCTGAATCAGAACGTCTTGCCATGGAGGCCGAAAAGGCAGAAAGGCTCAAGATTCAAGCTGATGTTGTGAACCAGATCGGCCGCGGCCTTTCTGCGCTCGCCAAGGGTAACCTGCGCAGTAAAATCTCTGGAAACTTCCCTGACGATTACCGTCAGCTCAAGAGCGATTTCAATGATGCGCTCATGCAGCTCAATCACACCATTCAATCCGTTGCGGGCCAAGCCACTTCCATGTCTGAGACATTGGATCAGATCAGCAACGCCAGCAACAATTTGGCGGAAAAGACCGAGCACCAAGCGCTTGTCATTGATGGTGCCGTAAACACGATGACCGCAATCGCAAGGGATGTGAATCAGACAGCGCATGCTGCAACAAGGGCCGACCAACTTGTGTTGGAGGCACATACTGCTGCGGCATCATCCGACGAAATCATTTCCAGCGCGTTGAGCGGCATGGCAGAAATCGAACGTTCATCAGTCGACATTGCGAGTATCATCACCGTCATAGACGAGATCGCCTTTCAGACAAACCTCCTAGCTCTTAATGCTGGGGTCGAAGCATCGAGGGCTGGCGACGCTGGCAAGGGCTTTGCAGTCGTTGCCTCTGAAGTTCGTGCCCTGGCCCAGCGCTCCGCAGAGGCCGCAAAGGAAATCAAGGATCTGATTGACGTGTCGTCGCATCGAGTTGCAAGGGGAATGCAACTTGTCGGCTCTACGAGCGATGTTTTGAAGTATGTCGCCAACCACATCAAGCTGATCAGATCGATGGTGTCTGAAATAGCGACGACTGCCGCTGGCCAAGCTAAACATCTGAGTGATTTCAGAGCAACGATTTCCCAAATTGATGAGGCGACGCAGCAAACAGCCACCATGGCCGACGAGTCGATGGTTGCCTGTCGGTCCCTGCAAGACGAAGCGACACATCTGTTGAATCTGATCAGCCAATTCGAACTCAGTGACGAACCTGACGTACAAGACAAAAGGGCGGCCGCAGGATGAAGCTCTCTATCTCTGCCAACGCGTGCTCCCCCAATCTTCCAGGGCGTTCCAACTATTACATAACTTGCTTTGGCTCTTTTGACGCGTTGTGTCGTGATCACATGATGGGGACTTGCGCCGTCAGTCGTTGCTACTGCCTTGCCCGGCGGAGACATTATCCATGCCAACTCTAGCGATGCCTGCGCCAGACCCCGATATTCTCGGCAGAGCCTCTGAGATTATTGAGCGACTATTGGCAGCGCTTCCCAACGATGCGGTCATATTCGATCCGCAAGAAACGCGTGCTTACGAATGCGATGCCTTGACTGCCTATCGGTGCGCCCCTCTCGCGGTTGTGTTGCCGCGGACCACTGCGGAGGTCTCCACGGCTATGAGGATTTGCCACGAAATGGGCGTGCCGGTGATCCCGAGAGGCGCCGGCACATCGCTTGCGGGCGGAGCATTACCGACGGCCGATAGCGTGGTCGTCGGTACGATGCGCTTGAGAGACATACTGGAAGTCGACACGGCCAACCGATACATCCGTGTCCAAACGGGCGTGACCAATCTGTCGGTAAGCGCTGAATTGGAGGCATCAGGATTCTTCTATGCCCCAGATCCTTCCTCTCAACTTGCCTGCACGATAGCCGGGAACATCGCCATGAATTCCGGCGGAGCGCACTGCCTCAAATACGGTGTTACCACGAACAACCTCATGGGTATCAGGATGGTTATGGCCGATGGAGACGTCGTTGATCTCGGCGGTCCATTTCTAGGGGGCGGTGGCCTCGACATCCTTGGCCTCTTGTGCGGTTCGGAGGGACAGCTTGCGATCGTCACCGAGGCGACTTTGCGCATTCTGCCCAAGCCCGAGGGCGCGCGGCCGATGCTCATCGGATTTGACAGCGCCGAGACCGCGGGCGAGTGCGTCGCGCGCATCATTCGGTCGGGATTGCTCCCCGTCGCAATTGAGTACATGGATGATGTCTGCTTGCGAGCTGTCGACACCTTCGCGAACGCCGGATATCCAAAGTGCGCCGCGGTTCTAATTGTTGAAGTAGAAGGTTCTGAAGAAGAAATTCTTCATCAAATTGGGCGGATCCACCAGATTGCCGCAGAGCTGAAGCCGGTGGAGTTTCGCACCAGCCGCAACGCGGATGAGTCCCTGGCCATCTGGAAAGGACGCAAGTCGGCCTTTGGGGCAATGGGAAGGCTAGGCGATTATCTCTGTCTTGATGGCACCGTTCCGGTCTCGAAGCTCCCCTACACATTGAAGCGCATAGGCGAACTTTCCAGAGAATATGGGCTGGAGGTCGCCAATGTCTTTCACGCCGGTGACGGCAATATGCATCCCCTCATTTTGTTTAACGCGAATGAGGCCGGGGAGCTGGAACGGGCCGAGGCATTTGGAGCCGACATTTTGCGTCTTTGTGTTGACGTTGGGGGCTGCCTTACCGGGGAGCATGGCGTCGGAATTGAGAAGCGCGACTTGATGACCAAGCAATACACAGCCGACGATCTGGCCATCCAAATGGAGGTCAAAAGTGTTTTCGACGCGCATTGGCAGCTTAACCCGACCAAAGTGTTTCCCCTCGAAGTCAGTAAACCACATCGGGAGAGGGCAGTGAGCAACTCATGAACATCGAGGAGGCAACAACAAAGGTGCCACGTTTCGGTGTCAGCCCGACGGATGAAGCTGAACTCGCAGCTTTCATCCTCGATAGCCATGCCCGCATGGCGTCGATGCGGATCGCCGGGGGAGGAACTCGGGTGCCGGCCGAGGCCGTTGATGCAGGGCAAATAATTTCAACCAGCAAGATGTCTGGTATCGTAACCTATGAACCCGGCGCACTGACCCTGATTGCGCGGGCAGGCACTTCCTTACGTGAAGTAGAAGACGCGCTTGCGGCCGAGGGCCAAGCCCTGGCATTCGAACCGACGGACCATAGGGCTATCCTCGGCTCGGAAGGTGCACCGACGATCGGTGGCGTTGTCTCCGCCAATGTCTCAGGGCCGCGTCGGATCCAGGCGGGAGCGTGTAGGGACCACGTTCTCGGCGTCAGGTTCGTCGATGGTCGTGGCCGAATGATCAAGAATGGCGGCCGCGTAATGAAGAATGTCACGGGGCTCGATCTCGGCAAGCTTCTGTGCGGCAGCTACGGCACTCTCGGCGTCCTGACGGAAGTGGCGTTAAAGACGCTGCCCTTGGCGGAAGCAGAAAAGAGCCTGAAATTCCCCAGTGTCACTTCACGTGAGGCGCTGGAAGTCTTCGTCAGCGCGCTGGCCACACCGTTCGAAGTCTCCGGAGCTGCATTCCACGCTGGCACCGCATGGTTGAGGGTCGAAGGTTTTGAGGTACAGGTTGACTATCGCGTCAACCGGCTCAAGGAACTGTTCTCTCGTCGGGAAATTGATATCGTCACGCACGATGCCAGCCGTGCAGTGTGGCGCGAGCTACGCGACGTAAAACACTTCTCATCCTCGAAGGATGCAATCTGGCGGATATTGATCAAACCAACCGACGCGCCGGACGTGATGGAGGCGCTACGCCAACTCGGCGGAGAGGCGTCCGTCGACTGGGGCGGGGGCCTAATCTGGTTCTCGGGTGCGGCTCCAAGCGCCGCCGTCCGCAGGGCGGTGGGTGCGGGCCGCGCGATGCTCGTGCGGCCCGGTTCGCTGCCTGCCGCCAATCTGTTTCCACCCGAAGGCAGCGCCGTTGTCCGGATTTCGGCCGCACTGCGCAAGACATTCGATCCCGCCGGGATCCTCAATCCTGGTCTTATGGGCAATTGAAATGCAGACGAAGTTTAGCGAAGCACAACTAGCCGATCCGGCCACCAGGCGTTCGAACGAGATCTTGCGATCCTGCGTCCACTGCGGCTTCTGCACGGCGACATGTCCGACATACAAGGTGCTCGGCGACGAACTCGATAGTCCCCGCGGCCGCATCTATCTGATCAAGGACATGTTGGAGAACAACAGGGTGCCGGACGAAAAGACCGTGATGCATATCGACCGGTGCCTCAGCTGCCTCAGTTGCATGACCACTTGTCCGTCCGGTGTTCACTACATGCACCTTGTCGATCATGCCCGCGCGTACATTGAGCGCAACTACAAGCGCCGGTGGGATGAGAGGGCACTCAGGTGGCTTCTGTCAAAGATCCTCCCTTATCCCGACCGATTTCGACTGGCGCTGTTTAGCGCAAAGCTCATCCGCCCTTTCAGGAAATTCGTGCCGGATGCTCGGCTTCGGGCGATGCTGGAGATGGCGCCAGACCACGTACCGTCCAAGAGCATGAACGACCGCCCACAACGCTTTCCCGCAGACGGGCAGCGGATCAAACGCGTCGCGCTTCTGATAGGTTGCGCGCAACGTGCTCTCAATACCGACATCAATGATGCGACCATCCGTTTACTGACGCGGCATGGATGTGAGGTAATCATTCCCGAAGGGATTGGCTGCTGCGGCGCGCTCACCCATCATATGGGCAAAGCCGATGACAGCCATGCAATGGCCGCTGCCAACATCCGAGCGATCGTGGCAGAGCTTGATGATAAAGGACTTGATGCGGTTGTCATCAATACCTCGGGCTGTGGAACCACCGTCAAGGACTATGGCCACATGTTTCGAAATGATCCTCTGGCCGCAGACGCCGCCCGCGTTGCGGGCCTCGCGAAGGACATTTCCGAAGTGATCGCCGATATCGGTCTTAAGGACTCTTCGTATGCCGAACCGCTGCGGGTTGCCTATCACGCCGCCTGTTCGCTGCAGCATGGCCAGCAGATTCGCTCAGCGCCAAAGGACTTGCTGAAAGCAGCCGGCTTCGAGGTGGTCGAACCTCGTGACAGTCACATTTGTTGCGGGTCAGCAGGTACTTACAACCTGATGCAGCCGGCGATATCGGCCGACCTCAAGACGCGCAAAGTCGCGACACTCGAGGCGACGCAGGCCCAGGTCATCAGCGCGGGTAATATAGGCTGTATGATACAGATCGGATCGGCAATCGGCATTCCGGTCGTCCATACCGTGGAACTGCTCGATTGGGCGACAGGAGGCCCGCTGCCTCAAGGCTTGGCTGGTGGGTCAGAATCGCGGGTCGCAGAAGAACTGCCCGCCTGAACATCATGGGGCGCCGATTCGGCGGGAAACCATGCTCGCAGCGCGTCTCACGCGTTCGCCGATCTCATGCACATCAGAATCCTGGATTCGAATTTTCGGTCCGGACACAGAGATACCTGCCACCGCTTCTCCATGCACATTGAGGATCGGCGACGCAACACAACGCATCCCCCGAGTGCGTTCCTCGTCATCGAACGCATAGCCTCGTTCTCGCGTTCTCTGCAGTTCTCTGCGCAATTGGTCGAAGGAACGCATGGTATTCTCGGTGAACCGCTCGAGTTCTCTCTTCTCGAAGAGAGCTGAAAGCCGATCCTCGTCATAGGTGCTGAGAAGCGCCTTGCCGATGCCCGACGCATGCAGTGGCGACAATGTTCCCGGCGGAAAAAATGCCCGGATCGACTCGTGCGTTTCCACCTGGCTGATGAACAGGACATTGCCGTCCTTCTCGATGCCGAGATTGGATGTCTCGCCCGTTTCCAGCATCAGTTCGCGCATCACCGGACGGCTGCGCTCGACGACATTGGAGCGGCGGAGGAAGGCCGATCCCAACCGGTATGCCTCTGGGCCGATATGCCAGACTTGGCGATCAGGGCTGATTTCGACAAAATCTCGTCGCTCCAGGGTGGCCAACACCCGGTGCATCGTTGCCGTTGATTGACCGAGATGATCGGCCAGCTTTGAAAGCGTCATACCCTCCGGCGTTGCGAGAGCTTCAAGTACGTCCAATGCTCGATCAAGAGCCTGGATCGTGTTTTGGGATTGCGGACCATTAAAGGCTTTCGGGCGTCCTCTTCGACGCATTTCAACGGTCATTAGCAATGGCCTCCGCTAGAGTCGTGTCCCAGAAAATTTTTCACTGAAAAATCAATTCGTGCAATGAAAAATACTAAATATTTGTTATATTTGATGTTTATTGCAGAATCTGTCGAATCAAAAGAAGTTTTCAGAAAAATGTATCATGAGCGACTGCCGTGTTAGATGTTTCCTACACGCGGAGGACGTTCAAAATGTACATGCAAAACCCGGTCTTCATTCCAGGTCCGACCAATATGCCCGAGGTCCTTCGAAAGGCTTCGGACATGCCGACGCTCGACCACCGCTCGCCGCTGTTCGGCGAGATCCTGCGTCCGGCGCTTGCAGGCGTTAAGAAGGTTATCAAGACTGAAGCGGCGTCGGTCTTCGTGTTCCCGTCGACGGGAACCGGCGGATGGGAAACGGCCATCACCAATACGCTCAGCCCGGGTGACCGCGTGTTGGCGGCCCGCTACGGCATGTTTAGCCATCGTTGGATCGACCTATGCTTGCGGCACGGCCTCAAGGTCGATGCTATCGAGGTCGAGTGGGGCCATGGCTCTCCCGCCGATCGCTATGAGGAAGTTCTCGCAGCCGATACCGCGCACGAGATCAAGGCTGTGCTGGTCACGCATAACGAGACGGCAACCGGCGTCAAATCCGATATCGCGGCCATACGCCGCGCGATCGACGCTGCTGGCCATCCGGCCCTTTTGTTCGTCGATGGTGTCAGCTCCATCGCCTCGATGGATTTCCGCATGGACGAATGGTCCGTCGACATCGCCGTGACCGGTTCGCAAAAGGGTTTCATGCTGCCCGCCGGCCTGGCGATCACAGCTTTTTCCCCGAAGGCCCTGGCAGCCGTCGACCATGCGAAACTTCCGCGCACCTTCTTCGACATTCGCGATATGGCGAAGAGTTATGCGAACAACGCCTATCCCTATACCCCGGCCGTCGGACTCCTGAATGGCTTGAAGCTATCGACGGAGTTGCTGCTCGCCGAAGGCCTGGAGAATGTATTTTGGAGACATCGCCGTATTGCCGGCGGCATTCGCGCTGCCGTTCGGGCATGGGGTCTCGATCTGTGCGCCAGAAGCGAGGAACTCTATTCCGACACGGTGAGTGCGATCCGCACGCCGCAAGGTTTTGACGCCACCTCGATCGTCGCCCATGCCGCGAAGAAGTACGATGTCGCTTTCGGAACCGGGTTGGGCGAGGTTGCCGGCAAGGTGTTCCGCATCGGGCATCTCGGCAGTTTGACTGACGTCATGGCGCTTTCAGGCATTGCGACGGCTGAGATGGCCATGGTCGATCTTGGTCTCAACGTCAAACTCGGCTCGGGCGTTGCGGCAGCTCAAGAGCACTATCGCAACGACCATCAATCGAAGATTCAGGCCGCGGCCTGAGGAGCTTTATAATGTACATTCCGACATTGGCCGACATGGTGGCTGCGCATACGCGCATCAAGCCCTACATCCATCGTACACCGGTTCTCACCTCCAGCTTCATCAACTCGCTTGTCGGCGCCGAACTGTTCTTCAAATGCGAGAACTTCCAGAAGGCGGGTGCATTCAAGGCTCGCGGCGCATCCAACGCCGTCTTTGGCCTGAGCGACGAGCAGGCAACCTGCGGCGTTGCCACGCATTCATCCGGCAACCACGGAACGTGCCTCTCGTACGCCGCCGGGCGGCGGGGCATTCCCTGCACAGTCGTCATGCCGCGGACCGCCCCGAAGGCAAAGAAGGACGCCGTCCGCGGATATGGCGGCCGGGTGGTCGAATGCGAGCCCTCGACCTCGTCGCGCGAGGCCGTCTTTGCCGAGGTCGTCGCCGAGACCGGCGCCGAATTCGTTCATCCCTACAATGACCCGCGCGTCATTGCAGGCCAGGCAACCTGCTCAAGAGAGCTAATCGAGCAGGTTGCCGGGCTCGATGCCGTGGTGGCGCCGATCGGCGGCGGCGGTATGGTGTCGGGAACCTGCCTCACATTGTCGAACCTCGCGCCGAACATCAGAATCTATGCGGCCGAACCCGAGCAGGCCGATGATGCCTGCCGCAGCTTCAAGGCTGGCTACATCATTGCCGATGACGCTCCGAATACGGTGGCCGATGGTCTGAAAGTGCCGCTCAAGGAGCTGACCTGGCACTTCGTCAGAAACCACGTGACCGATATCCTGACGGCCTCCGAAGAGGAGATCGTCGACGCCATGAAGCTCATCTGGAAGCGGATGAAGATCGTCATGGAACCTTCCAGCGCCGTCCCTTTGGCGACGATCATCAAGAACAGGGCGGTTTTCGCCGGTCAGCGCATTGGCATCATCATCACCGGCGGAAACGTCGACCTCGACACATTGCCGTGGCAGTAAGGGAGAAAGAGCAATGAACATGGAACCGAAATTCGCCGGCCTGGAAGTCGGCTACGACGTGCCGGCTCTTCCCGGCATGAGCGTCGACGACATCCAGACGCCATGTCTGATCCTCGATCTCGATGCACTCGAGCACAACATCCGCAAGATGGGCGACTATGCGAAGGCCCACAACATGCGGCACAGGGCGCATGGGAAGATGCATAAATCCGTCGATGTCCTCAGGCTTCAGCAGGAGCTCGGCGGTGCGATCGGGGTCTGCTGCCAAAAGGTTTCCGAGGCCGAAGTCTTCGTTCGTGGCGGCATCAAGGATGTCCTGGTCTCGAACCAAGTTCGTGACCCGGCAAAGATTGATCGCCTGGCACTCCTGCCGCAGCACGGTGCACGCATCATCGTCTGCGTCGATGACCTCGCAAATGTCGAAGAGCTCTCGAAGGCGGCACAGAAATACGGCACGACGCTGGAATGCTTCGTGGAGATCGATTGCGGCGCCGGACGCTGCGGCGTCACGACGACGTCGGCCGTCGTCGAGCTTGCCAATGCTATCCATGTGGCATCCGGTCTCAAGTTCACTGGCATACAGGCCTATCAGGGCGCGATGCAGCACATCGATAAATATGAAGACCGCAAGGCGAAGCTCGACGCGGCCATTGCCCAGGTCGAGGATGCCGTCAACGCCCTGAAGGCCGAGGGCTTGGAACCTGAGCTGGTCAGCGGCGGCGGCACCGGCAGCTATTACTTCGAGAGCAATTCGGGCGTCTATAACGAGCTGCAATGCGGCAGCTATGCATTCATGGATGCCGACTACGGCCGCATTCAGGACAAGGACGGCAAAAGGATCGACCATGGCGAATGGGAGAATGCCCTGTTCATCCTGACGAGCGTCATGAGCCATGCAAAGCCCGACAAGGCAATCTGCGATGCCGGCCTTAAGGCGCAATCGGTCGATTCCGGCCTGCCCTTTGTCTACGGTCGCAATGACGTGAAATATATCAAATGCTCTGACGAGCACGGAGTTATCGAAGACCCGAACGGCGTTCTGAAGGTCAACGAGAAACTCCGCCTGGTTCCGGGTCATTGCGATCCGACCTGCAATGTTCACGACTGGTATGTCGGCGTCCGCAACGGCAAGGTTGAAACGCTTTGGCCAGTGTCGGCCCGCGGCAAGGCTTACTGATAAAGCAGGGGGTTTCGGCCCCCGACAAATAAGCGGAAGCGCCATGATCATCATTCCTGAAAGTGCCATTGCCGAGCTGGTCACGCCGTCGGATTGCCTCAAGGCGGTCGAAGAGGTATTCGCCTCGATGGCGAACAAGTCGGCCTATAATTTTCCTGTGATCCGGGAGGCGATCGGGCATGCCGATGCACTATATGGCTTCAAGTCCGGCTTCGATCGCAAGAGCCTGACGCTCGGCCTCAAGTCCGGCGGGTTCTGGCCAAACAATGCCAGCAAAGGCCTTACCAATCATCAGTCCACCGTCTTCCTGTTCGACGCGGATACCGGAAAATGCCGTGCCGTAGTCGGCGGCAACCTGCTGACTGCGCTTCGGACGGCCGCTGCATCGGCAATCTCGATCAAATATCTCGCCCGGAAAGACTCGAAGGTCCTCGGTATGATTGGCGCGGGTCACCAGTCGACTTTCCAACTTCGGGCGGCACTTCAGCAGCGACAATTCGAAAAGGTAGTTGCTTGGAACTTTCATCCGGAGATGCTGAGCCGCCTGGAGCAAGTCGCCAACGACGAAGGTCTTCCTTTCGAGGCGGTTGATCTTGATCGCCTTGGGGCCGAGTCGGACGTCATCATCTCGATCACCTCGTCTTTCGCTCCCCTGTTGAAGGCAGCCCAGGTTCGACCGGGTACCCATCTTGCCTGCATGGGGACGGATACAAAGGGCAAGCAGGAGGTCGAGACCGAGCTCCTTGCTGCTGCAACCGTCTTCACCGATGAAGTCGCGCAGGCCACAACGATCGGCGAAACGCAGCATGCGATCGAAAAGGGCTTGATCCGTAAAGAGGTCATCATAGAAATCGGCGCCGTGATCAACGGAACCCATCCCGGACGAACCTCTCACGATCAGGTCACACTGTTCGATGGCACGGGTGTGGGCCTTCAGGATCTTGCCGTTGCTTCAGTCACCGTCGAGCTCGCTTTGGCAAAAGGTGTCGCCATCGAAATAGATTTTTGACGACAGCCGTCCGGGCTCGCAGGCGATCGTCGTGAGTTACTGTACTTTAATGCGCACGGCAGCTTGCATTCTTGTAGGCAGGGGCATGCTCCGGCCTCCGATGGCAGCTCATGTGGCGATTCACAAAGTTGCCCTGTGAGGCATGTATTTCGTGACCGGCTAGGAGGAGTGGTGGACCTTCGTCATCTCAGATATGTCGTTGCCGCTGCCCGAAACGGGAGCTTCAGTGCGGCCGGTTACGAGCTCAACGTGCGGCAACCGGTCATCAGCAAGCGAATCCGCGAACTCGAGGATGAACTCGGTGTTTTCCTGTTCGATCGATCAACGGCCGGGGCGCGGCTCACCTCGACTGGAGAGGAGTTCGTTGTCGGCGCCAAGCGTATCATCGACGGCTTCCAGCGGCTGTCCGAACGAGCCAAAGCCAGCGGCGCAGGTAAGACCGGCCGTATCGTAATCGGTTTCTATAGATCAATGTCTTCTGGTTGCTTCCGTGCTGCGCTCAGGTCATTTCGACTGAAGTTCCCGGACGTCGAGGTAGAGCTCGTGGAGGCTTCCTACATTGAACTGAAGGCCGGGGTGATGTCCGGCATAGTTGATCTTGCAATGGTCCTCGGTGATACGGGCAAGATCGAGCTCCTTGACTCGATGCCCCTGTGGTCCGCTCATTTGCTCGTCGCGCTACCGGAGGGTCATACACTCGCCTCGAAATCCACAATCTACTGGCCGGAACTGAAGGGTGAGCGGTTCCTGATCAGCCAGGATGATCCAGGTCCCGATCTTCGCAACATCTTGCTTCGTCATCTTGCCGCACCATCTGATCACCCGGAGATCGTCATGCGCCAGTTGAGCCGCGAGGCTATTTTGAGCGAAGTCGGTAGCGGTGAGGGCATCAGTCTGCAATGCGATGGGCCTTCCGGCACATCGGGGCAGGGCGTCGTCGTCCGACCTGTCCACGATGGCAACGGAGGCATACGGCTCGGTTATATCGCTTGCTGGCGTCCGGACAATTCCAATCCTGTCCTCAAAAACTTCTTCGACACTATCCGCTGCCCGGATTGATTCTGCTTTAGTCTCCGCCAGTCCTTTAGGCCATGGCAGGATCGGCATCGAAGCGCTCAAGTATTTTTGCGATCGACTACGATCCTCTACGCACCGCGCCACAAACTTGTTGCTGATCGCATATTTCTGCCTTTCTTGATTATCCCCGTCGCGATCCGCCGCCTGGCCGATCGCCGGAAGCGGGGACACCATGCCGGGACACCATCACCACAATCAGGAAGCGATGTCGCGTGGCGCGCGTATGCTGCGCACGGCGCTTGGACCTGCCATCGCCCATCACCTCGAAGACCCTGCCGTCGTCGAGGTGATGCTCAATCCCGACGGCCGGCTCTGGGTCGACCGGCTAAGAGATGGGCTTGCCGATACCGGGGAGACATTGCTCGCCGCCGACGGCGAGCGCATCGTCCGTCTTGTCGCCCACCATGTCGGCGCCGAGGTCCACTCCGGCAATCCCCGCGTCTCGGCGGAGCTTCCGGAAACCGGTGAGCGCTTCGAGGGCCTGCTTCCTCCGGTTGTCACTGCCGCCACCTTCGCCATCCGCAAACCGGCGGTCGCCGTTTTCACGCTCTCCGACTATGTCGACGCCGGGATCATGACCGAGGCGCAGGCGGACGTGCTACGGCTCGCAGTCGAGCGACGCAAAAATATCCTGGTCGCCGGGGGCACCTCCAGCGGCAAGACGACGCTCACCAATGCGCTGCTGGCCGAAGTCGCCAAGTCTTCCGACCGGATCGTGCTGATCGAGGACACGCGCGAGCTGCAATGCGCCTCGCCGAACCTCGTGGCATTGCGCACCAAGGACGGCGTCGCCTCTCTTTCCGATCTGGTCAAATCGTCCCTGCGCCTCAGGCCCGACCGTATTCCTATCGGCGAGGTGCGCGGCGCCGAAGCGCTCGATCTCCTGAAAGCCTGGGGCACTGGCCATCCGGGCGGCATCGGCACCATTCACGCCAATTCGGCCATCGGCGCGCTCCGGCGATTGGAGCAGCTCGTACAGGAGGCGGTGGTCACGGTGCCGCGGGCGATGATCGCCGACACCATCGACCTGATTGCCGTGCTCTCCGGCCGCGGCGTTGCCCGCCGGCTTGGGGAGATCTCGCTTGTCGACGGACTCGACCCGGCAACCGGCGACTACCGCACACTCAACGCACACCTCCCAACCGACCACCAACCGCTCCCGAAAGGAGAAGAGGAATGACCTTGTCCGCCCTGTCCCTGTTCCGCCAGTCCCGCCGTCACTTCATTCAGGCGACGGCGCCCGTGTCCGTCTTCGTTCTGACGGCGCTGCCCGCGCACGCCTCTGGTTCGTCCATGCCTTGGGAAGAGCCGCTGGAAAAGATCCTCGAAAGCATCGAGGGGCCGGTCGCCAAGATCGTCGCCGTGATCATCATCATCTCGACGGGTCTGGCACTCGCCTTCGGTGACACGTCGGGCGGCTTCCGGCGGCTTATCCAGATCGTCTTCGGACTGTCGATTGCCTTTGCCGCGTCGAGCTTCTTTCTCTCCTTCTTCTCCTTCGGCGGCGGGGCGCTGGTCTAATGGCGGCCTTCGCAAACGAGCATGATGAGATCCGCGGCTATTACGCACCGGTCCGCCGGGCACTGACCGAGCAGATCCTGCTCGGCGGCGCGCCACGCGCGGTCGCCATCGTCAACGGCACGCTTGCCGGCGCCGTCGGTCTCGGGCTGCGCCTCTGGCTTGCCGGGCTGGCAATCTGGGCGATCGGCCATTTCGTGGCGGTCTGGGCGGCGCGGCGCGATGCGCAGTTCGTCGACGTCGGCCGCCGGCACCTGCGCTATCCGGCGCATCTTGGCGTGTGAGGTCTGACGATGTTGAATCTTGCCGAATACCAGAAGAAGAATGCCGGCCTCGCCGATTTCCTCCCATGGGCGGCGCTAATTGCCCCTAGCGTCGTCCTCAACAAGGACGGCTCGTTTCAGCGGACGGCGCGGTTTCGCGGACCTGACCTCGATAGCGCTACGCCCGCCGAACTGGTCGCGACGACCGCACGCCTCAACAACGCGCTCCGCCGTCTCGGCTCCGGTTGGGCCGTCTTCGTCGAGGCGCAGCGCAATCCGGCCGACGAATATCCTGCAAGTCTGTTTGCCGACCCAGCCTCCGCCCTGGCCGATGTCGAACGACGTGAGCAGTTCGAGGAAAGCGGGCTGCTGTTCGAGAGCAGCTATTATCTCACCTTCGTCTGGCTGCCGCCGGCCGAAGAGGCCTCGCGCATGGAGGCCTGGCTCTATGAGGGCCGCGAACGCTCCGGCGTCGATCCATGGGAGCTGTTGAAGGGTTTTATCGACCGCACCGACCGGGTGCTGCACCTCTTCGAAGGCTTCGTGCCGGAAGCAGGCTGGCTCGACGATGAGGAGACCCTGACCTATCTGCATTCGACCGTTTCGGTTTCCCGCCATCGCGTGCGTGTGCCAGAAACGCCCATGCATCTCGATGCGTTGCTCGCCGACCAGCCGCTTGCCGGCGGGCTGGAGCCGCGGCTCGGCGACGTTCACCTGCGTACGCTGACGGTGATCGGCTTTCCGACCATCACCTTTCCCGGCATTCTCGATGATCTCAATCGGCTCGCCTTCTCCTACCGCTGGTCGACACGGGCGATCATGCTCGACAAGACCGATGCGACGCGCCTGGTCACCAAGATCAGGCGGCAGTGGTTCGCCAAGCGCAAATCGATCGCTGCGATCCTGAAAGAGGTGCTCACCAACGAACAGTCTGTGCTGGTCGATTCTGATGCCGCGAACAAGGCCAACGAGGCCGATGCCGCCCTCCAGGACCTTGGTTCCGACCAGATCAGCGAAGCCTACGTCACCGCCACCGTCACCGTCTGGGACGCCGATCCGCGTATCGCCGAGGAAAAGCTGCGGCTGGTCGAGAAGATCATCCAGTCCCACGATTTCACCTGCATCGCGGAAACCGTCAATTCGATCGAGGCCTGGCTCGGTGGCCTTCCCGGCCATGTCTATGCCAATGTCCGCCAGCCGCCGATCTCGACGCTCAATCTCGCCCATATGATCCCGCTCTCGGCCGTCTGGGCCGGACCCGAGCGAGACGAGCATCTCGATGCGCCGCCGCTCTTCTACGCGAAGACGGAAGGGGCGACGCCGTTCCGATTTTCGCTGCATGTCGGTGACGTCGGCCATACGATGGTGGTCGGCCCAACCGGCGCCGGCAAATCGGTGCTCTTGGCACTGATGGCGCTGCAGTTCCGCCGCTACGAACGCTCCCAGGTCTTCGCCTTCGACTTCGGCGGCTCGATCCGGGCGGCGACGCTCGCCATGGGCGGCGACTGGCAGGATCTGGGTGGTTCGATCTCAGATGCCACATCGTTTCTGAACATGGCGGCGCTGCAGCCGCTCGCCGGCATCCACGATACGCCGGAGCGCGCCTGGGCGGCCGACTGGCTGGTCGACATCCTGATCCGCGAAGGCGTGCCGATCACGCCGGAGGTCAAGGAGCATCTCTGGACGGCGCTGACCTCGCTCGCCTCCGCGCCGGTTGCCGAGCGCACCATCACCGGTCTGACCGTGCTGCTGCAGTCGACGGCCCTCAAGCAGGCGCTCCGGCCCTATTGCATCGGCGGACCCTATGGCCGTCTGCTCGACGCGGAGATGGAATGGCTCGGCAATGCTTCTGTCCAGGCGTTCGAGACCGAAGGGCTGATCGGCACGGGGGCGGCATCGGCCGTGCTCGCCTATCTCTTCCATCGCATTGAGGCGCGCTTCGACGGTCGTCCGTCGCTGCTCATCATCGATGAGGGCTGGCGCGCGCTCGACGATGCTGGCTTTGCCCAGAAAATCAAGGAATGGCTGAAGACGTTGCGCAAGAAGAATGTCAGCGTCGTCTTCTCCTCCCAGTCGCTTGCCGACATCGAAGCCTCGCCGATCGCCCCCGTGCTGGTCGAAAGCTGCCCGACACGCATCTTCCTCGCCAACGAGCGCGCCGTCGAGCCGCAGATCACCAGCGTCTACCGCCAGTTCGGTCTCAACGACCGGCAGATCGAGATCGTCGCCCGCGCCACCCCGAAGCGCGACTATTATTGCCAGTCCCGGCGCGGCAACCGGCTCTTCGAGCTGGGCTTGGGCGAGGTGGCGCTGGCACTCTGCACCGCCTCCGACAAGGCCGCACATACCGCAATGAACGACCTCGTCGCAGAGGGTGAACGGTCCCGTTTCCTCGAGGCCTGGCTTGCTGAGCGCGGCCTTCGTTGGGCCGCCGATCTCGTGCCGGTCCTCACCAATATCGCCGCCCGGGCCGAAACCGGTGCCGGCGACCAATTTCCAATCCACTAATCCCCTGAAGAGGAGACCATTCGATGACCCGTTCCGTTTTCCGCACCGGCCATGCCTGCCGCGCACTCGCCGTTACCCTTGGCGTCACGGTGCTGGCGCCAGTCGTTGCCGTCACGCTTCCGCCGACGTCAGCTTATGCGCTCATCGTCTTCGACCCGAAGAATTATACGGAAAACCTGCTGTCGGCTGCCCGCGCGCTGGAGCAGATCAACAACCAGATCACCTCGCTGCAGAACGAAGCGCAGATGCTGATCAATGAGGCCCGCAATCTCACCAGCCTGCCGACGTCGATGCTTTCGCAGATCGAGGGCAATTTCTCCGAGATGAAAAGCCTGCTCGATCAGGCCGAGCAGCTTGCCTACAACGTCCAGAACATCGATCAGCAGTTCAGCACCACCTACGAGACCTTCGCCACCGGCAGGAACAACGACCAGCTTGTGACGTCGGCACGCGAACGCTGGCAGCAGTCGGTCACGGCCTTCGAGGATTCGCTGAAGACCGGCGCCGTCGCCGTTGATGGCATCGCCAGCACCCAGGCGCAGACTTCTACGTTGGTCACCGCCAGCCAGTCCGCCGTCGGCGTGCTGCAGGCAGCCCAGGCCGGCAACCAATTGCTCGCGGTGCAGGCGAAGCAGATGTCCGATCTTACCGCCATGCTGGCCGCGCAGGGCAGGGCGGAAGCGCTCGAGAAGGCCAGAGAAGCCGCAGCCCAAGAGCAGGCGCGCGAGCAATTCAGCCGCTTCATGACCGGCACCGCCTACAGCCCGTCCAGCGTCCAGATGTTCCATCAGTAGGGAGCTTCCGACCATGGACCTCAAGATCGCCGCCCGGATGACCGCTGTGCTTGCCATTGGAGCAGGTCTGACCGCGACGCTCATGGCTTTCAGCCAGCGACAGGGACCGGAAGAGACCCCCGTCTTCCGGTCGCTTGATCCGGGCGGCGAGCCCGAGATCGACGGCACCCGGCAGGAGCTGTTGCGCTGCCGTGATCTCGGGCCCGAAGCGCTCAAGGACAAAGCCTGCCTAAAGGCCTGGATGGAAAGCCGCCGCCGCTTCCTGAAACCTTCAGACACCGGCCGGCCGACGGCGCCGGCATCGAGTGCCGGTGGCACGGTGAAGCCATGAACAATGTCGGGATCATCGATCGCTTCCTGGAGACCTTCACCTCCTATATCGATTCCGGCTTCGGCCTGCTCGGCAGCGAAGTCGCGTTCCTGTCCTCGACGCTGATCGCCATCGATATCGTTCTGGCCGGCCTCTTCTGGGCCTGGGGCGCGGACGAGGACGTCATCCAGCGGCTCGTGCGCAAAACGCTCTATATTGGCTTCTTCGCCTTCATCGTCGGCAATTTCAACAATCTCGCCCGCATCGTCTTCGAGAGCTTTTCCGGGCTCGGGCTGAAGGCGGCCGGCGCTTCGCTCTCCAGCACCGAACTGCTGCAGCCCGGCCGCGTCGCCCAGGTCGGCATCGATGCCGGCAATCCCATCCTGCAGGCGGCCGGCGACCTGATGGGCTATGTCAGCTTCTTCGAGAATTTCGTGCAGATCTTCGTGCTCCTGACCGCCTGGGTCATCGTGCTCGTCGCCTTCTTCATTCTGGCGGTGCAGATCTTCGTCACGCTGATCGAGTTCAAGCTCACCACGCTTGCCGGCTTCGTGCTGATCCCCTTTGCCTTCTTCAACAAGACCGCCTTCCTTGCCGAAAAGGTGCTCGGCAATATCGTCGCTTCCGGCGTTAAGATCCTCGTGCTCGCCATGATCGTTGGCATCGGCTCGCGTCTCTTCAGTGAATTCACCGCCGGCTTCTCCGACCAGCCGACGATCTCCGAGGCCCTGTCGCTGGTGCTCGGCGCTCTCGCCTTGATGGGCCTGTCGATCTTCGGACCGGGGATTGCCACCGGCCTGGTCTCCGGCGCACCGCAGCTTGGCGCGGGGTCTGCGGTCGGAACCGGTCTTGCGGCCGCCGGTCTTGGTGCCGCCGGCTATGTTGGCGCCCGCGCCGGCATCGGCGCAGCGGCCGGCGCCGTGGGTGGGGCGATGCGGGGAGGGGCTGCCGTCGCCGGTGGCGCCAGCACCGCCTACGGCCTTGCCAGCGCCTCCTCCGATGCGGGCGGCGCCGGACGCGCCGCGGCAGGTTTTGCCGGCATGGCCAAGGCCGGCGCCGGCTTCGTGATGAGCAAGGCCAAGGACGCCGCCGGCCGGTCCGGCGAAACAATGCGGTCGAGCTACGGGGCGGGGCAGTCGGCTGCCTGGAAGGCCACGGGCGGTGGCAACGACGTCGGCGCGGGTGCAGCGGGTGCTGCCGGCGACGGCGCGGGCGGGACCTCGCAAACCTCTTCGCCGCCGGCCTGGGCCGAGCGCATGCAGCGCAAGCAAGCCTTCCACCATGGCGTCAGCACCGCCGCCCATTCCGTCCGCTCCGGCGATCACGGCGGCGGCTCCATGTCCGTTTCCCTCAATCAGGATGATCACAGATGAACCCGTTCAAACGCGCTTCCGTGCGCTATGCCCGAACGCCAGAGCCCGAAACACCCTACAGACGAGCCGCCCAGGTCTGGGACGAGCGGATCGGCTCCGCCCGCGTCCAGGCGAGAAACTGGCGGCTGATGGCCTTCGGCTCGCTGCTGCTCGCCGGCGGTTTTGCCGCAGCACTGATCTGGCAATCAACGCGCGGAACCGTGGTCCCGTGGGTGGTGCAGATCGACCGGATCGGCGAAGCGCAGGCGGTGGCGCCGGCAGTCGCCGACTACCGGCCGACCGATCCGCAGATCGCCTGGCATCTCGGCCGCTTCATCGAAAACGTCCGCGCGATCCCGGCCGATGCCGTGATCGTGCGGCAGAACTGGCTCAGCGCCTACGAGTTCACCACCGATCGCGGTGCGGTCGCGCTCAACGACTACGCCCGCGCCAACGACCCGTTCAGCAAGGTCGGCAAGGTGCAGGTCGCCGTCGATGTCTCCTCCGTCATCCGCGCCTCGCCCGAGAGCTTTCGCGTCGCCTGGGTCGAGCGCCGCTACGAGAACGCGCAACTGTCCACCACCGAGCGCTGGACCGCCATCCTCACCGTCGTGATCGAACTGCCGCGCACCGCCGACAAGCTGCGCGCCAATCCGCTCGGTGTCTACGTCAACGCCATCAACTGGTCGAAGGAGCTTTCGCAATGAAGGGGGCAATCAGAAAATCCATGAACAGGACCCGATCCGGCCGCGCCGCGCTGTTCGCAACTGCGCTGCTCGCAGCCACGACGCTCGCCAGCTGCGCAAAAAAATATATCCCGCCCGAGATCGACTATGACGATGCCGCCCCGGCGGTAAAAGTTGCCGATCCGGTCGGACCGGTGAAAGTGGTCGAGGTGGCAAAGCCGCTACCGCTTCCAGGGCAGTTGAAGCCGATCGAGGAGGGCAAGAAGAAGCCGGAACCGTCGGATCCAAAGGCGCGGATCGCCGCGGCCAACGAAGCGGCGCGCATGCAGCCGGTCCGCGAGGGCTTCATCAACGCAGTGCAGGTCTATCCGTTCGCCATCGGCGCGCTCTATCAGGTCTATGCCGCGCCTGGTCAGATCACTGACGTAGCGCTGCAGCCGGGTGAAGAGCTCGTCGGCGCCGGTCCCGTCGCCGCTGGCGACACCGTGCGCTGGATCATCGGCGACACCGAAAGCGGCGCAGGGGCGGCCAAGCAGGTGCATATCCTCGTCAAACCGACCGGATCGGAGCTCCAGACCAATCTCGTCATCAACACCAACCTGCGCACCTACCATCTCGAACTGCGCTCGACGGAGAAGACCTATATGGCCTCTGTCTCCTGGCAATATCCGGCCGATCAGCTGATCGCACTTCGCCGCCAGAACACTCGCGCCGTCGAAACTCAGGCCGTGGCGGCGGGCGTCGATATCTCGAAGCTCAACTTCCGCTACCGCATCGAAGGCGATGGCGCGCCCTGGCGGCCGCTACGGGCCTTCGACGACGGCTCCAAGGTCTATATCGAATTCCCCGCCGGCATCGCTCAGGGCGAAATGCCGCCGCTCTTCGTCATCGGCCCCTCGGGCAATTCCGAGCTCGTCAACTACCGCGCGCGGCAGAACTACTATGTCGTCGATCGGCTGTTCGCGGCGGCTGAACTGCGGCTCGGCGACAAGGACAGCCAGCGTCGCGTGCGCATCGTGCGCACCGACGGCCGCCGGATTGCCAATCGTACGGCACTGTTTTCCGCGGAGAGAAGCCGATGACAGGGCCGTCCGATCTCAAGGCGGAGTTTCGGCTCAGGCCGGAACCGGCGCGCGTCACCCGCCTGTCGCGCAAGGTGCTGATCGGGCTTGGCGGCGTCTCGGCGCTCGCCATCGCGGCAGCCCTGTTCTTCGCACTCGACACCAGCCGGCGCGGCAACCAGACGCCGGACGAGCTCTACAACACCGAAAACCGCACGCCGGCCGACGGTCTCGCCAACCTCCCAAAGGACTATACCGGCATCCCGAAACTCGGGCCGGCGCTTCCCGGCGATCTCGGCCGTCCGATCCTGAAGGCGCAGGAAGAGGGCAAACCCGTCATCGTCCCGACCATCCAGACGCCGCGGGCCGATCCGGAGGAGCAGCGGCGTCTCGCCGAAATCGAGGCCGCGCGCGTCGCCAAGCTCTTTACCGACAGCCGCGGCGTGCGCACCGACAACAATCAGTCGCTCGACACCCGCAAGAGCACGACCGATCCCAATGCCGCGCTGACGCAGCCTGATGCCGGGCGGCCGCTCGATGCGGGCTCAGCCCAGAACATGCAGGACCGCAAGCTCGCCTTCGTCAACGCCGAAGCCGACCGGCAAACCGTCAGTCCGGATCGCGTCCAGGAAAAGGCCTCGCCCTATATCCTGCAGGCCGGATCCGTCATCGCCGCCGCGCTGATCACCGGCATCAAGTCCGATCTGCCGGGCTCGATCACCGCCCAGGTCACGGAAAATGTCTACGATAGCCCGACCGGCGCCCACCTGCTCATTCCTCAGGGCGCGCGGTTGATCGGCCAATATGACAGCCAAGTCGCCTTCGGGCAGTCACGCGTGCTGCTCGTCTGGAACCGTGTTGTCATGCCCAACGGCACCTCCATCGTGCTCGAGCGCCTGCAGGGCACCGATCCGCAGGGCTTCTCCGGGCTTGAGGACGAGGTCGATTATCACCGGGGTCAGTTGTTCAAGGCCGCGGCACTGTCGACGCTGCTCGGGGTCGGCACGCAGATCGGCAGTGATGACGAGGAAAGCCAGATTGCCCAGGCCATTCGCGAGAGCGCGCAAGGAACGGCCGCGAATGTTGGCCAGCAGGTCGTCAGCCGGCAGCTCAATATCCAGCCGACGCTGACGATCCGGCCCGGGTTTCCGGTCCGCGTGATCGTGAATCGCGATCTTGTGATGCAGCCCTATGGAGCAGGGAAGGAGCCGTCATGACCAAGCTGAAGCTTTCCGCAATTCCGGATGATAAGCCCGTGAAGGTAACTGTCGAACTGCCGGCGGCGGTGTTTCGGGATTTGCAGGCCTACGCGAGCATTCTGGCACGGGCAAATGGGGACGCCGCCGCACCGGAGCCAGGAAAATTGATCGTGCCGATGATCGATCGCTTCATGTCCAGTGATCGGGACTTTAGAAAGGCGAAGCGAAGTTACCCCCTGCAGCCGAAAAACAGAGATCCCGCGGCTTAAGCTGTCGCCGCGCTGGACTTCAACAAGCGATAAACGAGATCGACTGGGACAGGGTCTTGGCCAGTCACCCATCAGCGAAACAAGCCGTTAGATTTGGTTCACCCGCGGGCTTCAGTGAAATTTGGAGGTCGGCCAGTTCTGCGACCACATCATATCCGAAGCCCGAAAACAGGTTGATCAGCTCATCCTGGCGAGGCTGACCGAATGCCAATCGATAGGTCGCAAGAGATTTCTTCAAATTCTCGTAGCGCTCGACCTCTCTACTAAACGGGGGGATGAGTACAACGCGCTCGATTTTTTTGTCGCCGGGGTATAGCCAGAAGGGCACGATATCGCCGGCTCGACCCTGAGCGATCTCTCGCTGCCGGGCGGCCTCGAACATGCTCTCCCAAGGGGCGACACGGCCATCCTCGCACAGTGCGAACTCGCCGAACTTGGCAGCAATATTGCGGCGGACAGCATGGTTTTTGAACCGATGGACTCTGCCTTCGCGCTGCTCAATGTCGACCGGATTACGCGGCAGGTTCCAGTGGATGACCCGTGCACAATAAGGATGGAAATCCAGGCCCTCTTGGCCGATCGAAGTTGTCGCTAAAACGAACGGGCGGAAAGGGGATTTGAAGGCGGCTTGGACGAGCGTCGTGCGGCGAACACCTTTTTCATCCTCCGCTTTTGTCGCAAATCGCATAGCAAAACGCGCACGCACTTCAAATGTCTTATCGTGCAAGCGTGAGCGCCCGGCGGTCCAGTGATCCAGCGTTATCTGAGCCGGCCGCAATGCAACAACTTCGACGACCTTGGTAGCAATCAGTGCCGCGCGTCTATCCGCTTCCAGTTCGCCGCCGCGCTCAGCTTCAAGTACGAGCTGGAGATATTCATCCAAAACAGCGGACAAGTCGTGCCTGGCTGCATGTGCATTGATCTGGCGCCAATAGTTCAGGGGCGATGTTTCTCCCAACAATGCCCGGCTCTCCGGCTGATTATACAAAGTCCGGAAACCGAGAGCGATCGCGATTGCCGCTCCGACGAGAGCAGAATGGTCTAGTGGTAGCTCCGGACATAGCCGACCAAGTGCTCGAAGGGCACAAGTTGCCGGTGATCCAAGAGCAAAATCTGCGAGCTTATCGTAGACATCTCGCCCATCTTGATCGCCGGAATGATCTTCGGCTTCGAAGGCGTTCCGTAGCACCTCAATGGCGCGCGCCATTGCCCCGTGCTCCTCGTGGCCTTCGTGCTCGATGGCGCCCACCCTGCTCCAGTCCAAGCGTCTACCCAGATCATCTTCTAAACTGAGCGGGAGGAGTCGATCGGATCTTCCGGACAGACGCAATAGTTGCTCTGCATCGAAGCGCTCCTTGAGCACGTCAATCGCTTGCAGGCGCAGCTCTTCAAAGCTTGCCGCGCGTCCAAACCGACGCTCCAACGCCAAGGGGTCTACCAACGCAGCGAGGGTAGGGGAGGGGCACAGCATTGGCATCATCTCCTCGATGCCAATCGGGCGGCTGGTGCGGCTGACGAGATCGCTTGTCATGCCCATGCGACGGCTTGCTTCATGCGAAAGAAGCGCAGCGATCGCGTCCGGCACCATCGACCAGTCTGAAAATATGAGCGACTTCGTGGCCGGGACCTGCTCTCCGTATGATGGTCGAGAAGGTGGAAGCCACAACGCTCGATCAAGCGCATGCTGGAAGGCTGTGTTGGCCACCGCGCGCATTCTCGCGTTCCTCAGCGGAATCTCAGCATAGCCCTCGACCTGCTCCTTGTTGATGAGGAGCTGAGCGGCAGCCTTGATTGCGCTGCGCAGTTCGCTGGAGGGTCGCAGTTTGAGCGTCTGTAATTTCTGACGAAGCTTGTATTCCCGCATGAAATTGAGCAGGTATGGCGACGACTTCCAATACTCGACAATACCCGGCGCGCTGACAATGGCCGCTACCTGGGCAATAGCCTTCGCCTCCTTAAGGTCTTCCGTCTCGATCGTCAGCACAGGCTTTCTCTCCCTAACCAGAGCATTGCGGTCGTCGGTGGAATCGACGCGCTCGGTCCGGGCGATGACCTCGCCCAGAATGTGCTGGACACGGTCACGCTGGACGCGGGCGTGAACTCTTGTCTCGGGCATTGCCTGCAACGCACGGCGGAAGCCCGTAAGCTCTTTTTCGAGCTCCCTAATCCGAACGTCACCATCTTCTTCCCCGAACAGGAAGCGCATGGTGCGCAAGAAGTCACTGTAGTGATCGCCCTCTTCCGGATCGTCGCTATTCAATGTCAGCATGCGGTACGGCGTAGCTGATAGCAGCAACAGGCGCGCTTTCGAGCCGTCGGCGCCGGAGTAGGAAAAGAGAGCACGGGCGAGCTCCGCCGCGGCTGCCTTTTCGGGCGCCGACCGCTCATCATGCTCGTGCAGCAGGTCGGCAAACCGCTGAAACTCGTCAAGGATGATCAAATCTGGGCTCAACGCGTCCACACAGATCCGCGCCAGGATACGGCGCAGTTCCCCAATCATGGCAGCCGGCCGCTGATCGGGCGGATAGTTTGGATTTCTTTTGGTCCTCGCCAACGCCGCGGCGGCACGAATTCGCTCTATGAATTCGTCTCCGACGGCGGCGTTGAAATTCTTAGCGATTTCTTCAGAGATTTCTTCCTCGCGCATTCGCTCAATTACATTTGGCCAATTTTTGGCTTCGACCCCTCCACGAAAAACCCGTTGCACTCCGCTGTGCCGAATGCCGATCCTCTTCCTCAGCATCTCGTAAATGAGCGCCCGTTCCCTTGCGGTACCCAACGATGACTTGAGATCGAGTGCCGTTCCCGGGGTGAGGCTGATGAGATTTATCGGTCGGGAGGCAATCCCGCCATCCTGCTCGATTTCGAGCGGAAGCAAGGTGAGGCGGGTGTTTAACGGTTTTGTTGCCGAGCCGATGACGTTGAGCGACTTGATGTTCTGCTCGGCGATCGCCTGGTTCGAGCAAATGTAAACGACGTCGATGCGATCAACCTTGCCCGTCAGCTCTTCAATCGCCTTCGCAATGACGCCTCGTGCCACCATGGTCTTGCCAAGACCGACCTCATCGGCAACGAGAAATTGCCGCGTCGTCTGCGGGTCAGTGAAAAGACGTCGAAATACATAGTTGACTGTGGCGCGCTGAAAGGGCTTTAGCAGTTTGAGATGCTCGTCTGCTTGATAGGTCATTTCCGGGTGTCCTTGGTCGGCACGAGCGGCGCAAAGCTGGCCCACAACTTCATAAAATCGTCGGGGACGATGCTCTTGCCTGTATCGGGATCTTTCAGATGTCCAATAAGCTGATCGATCTCGGCAAGCTCGTCACCTGCGAGCGCAAGAGCCCGCACCATCGGCTCCAGCAGCGCGTTTCCACCTTGACCAAGTCGTCGAAGCCACTGGCCCTCACCCGCCTTGTCGCTCTCCAGGAAACTGCCTTCACCCAGACTTCCGAGGAGCATGCTCAGATAGCGGAAGAAGTTCTCGACATTGGCAATGTATGCCCGCAGCACTGCAGCGTCGCGGCCATCAGGCAGGCCAACGGGCCGGGCGCCTAAAGTAAAGGCAATCTCTACGCCCGTCTCCTCGTCCCGGAGCCGCATTCCCAGCCAACGTGTGACATCGCTCAACGGAACAGTGCTGACAGCAATCCTCGGGGCCGTGCCGGAGAGCAGGGGTGCTGCGTCGTAGCCCTGTTCATTCGCAACCGTGATCGGCCGAATGAAACATTTCACGCCCACTGGAATTTCGATCGGAGCCGTTTTGCCGGCAACGGCTAGTTCGAGGCCAAAGCCTTCACCCGACGGTGTGCAGTGGAGATCGAACGGCAGTGCTGCGATCTTGGTGCGCAATTTCTCGAGGACCTTTTCAGCAACTGCAGCAGCATCCTGCTCGGCTGGCGCTGACGGCACATAAGGCGTCAGAAGACGCTGAAACCCATCCGAAAACAGTGTGTCTGCAATGGTACCCATGCGGCTTTTAGGGCCGTCGAGGGTCGCCATAACTTCGACGTTTTGCGTGCGGCCGCCGCGGGCAGGCACCAAGGCAGCGGTTGTTGCGTTGACGGAACCAAGGTGAATGTGCAGACGCGAACCACGTTCGACGATATACGCCTTCGCATGCAGACCCTCGAGATCGGCGGCATCCTGGTCGTCACGATCTTCTTCCTCATATCGTGTGGCCCGGTCATCGAGGGTCTGTATCTCAAAATGCTCTCGGATGTCAGGCTTAATGCAGTCGAGTTCCTCTGCGCGAGCGACAAGCTGACAGGCCGAGGGTTGGTCGTAACCTTCGGAGAGGCGCGCAAGCGCGTCACCGCTGACGAAAGGCGACAGGATGGCAAGGCGGTCTCCCTTTTGCGGGGACCAGGCGCTTGAACTCAGACCATTGACTGCGAAGCTGACCTTGGTCGCCCCTGCAGGGAGATCCTCCCAGCTGCAGCGCTCGAGATCCCGCAATAGCGATGGAAGAAATTTTGGTGCCGCCGGACGAGTGGCTGAATTTGCGAGGCCGGGAAGCGCACGAAGAAGCTGCACAATCGGTTCATTAGCATCATTGATGTGTTCTTGAACCTTGCCGTCGAGACAAAGAGCCAAATCCCAGCACCTGTCATTCGTCAGGTTTCGGGAAAGAACGGCGAGCCGCATGCGCCAAGGCTGCCCCTCGCGCTCGGGTTTGAAACGGATGCACCAAAGCTTGGGATGGAACGCACCGCCGCCAGGAGCCGAAACCTCGATGATCGTCTTCTCGTAAAGTGCCATCAGACGCGCCGCACTCGGCCGCGCCTCCTTGATGCGGCCCCTGTCGCAATAGATGGCCATTCTGCCGGCCATTCGCTCAACGCTTTGCAGCAAAGCCAGTGGACTTCGCAACATCTCGTCGCGGTTCTCGGCATCTCGAAAAACGATAGTGATTGGAATGGTGAGAGCTGTTTCGAAGTCAAGCGAGTAGGTCGTCGCCACCGCGTTGTCGAACTGGTATTGATCGGGCGCCCGCATAAGCGCCGTGTAGAGCTGGCGATTTTCAGGGTGAAAAGCGGGTTCAGCCGGCATCGGCGAGTTCTCCAAGGTAATTTCTTGAAATACCCCATCTGAAATCGAGACGTGCATCGCCGGAGGCGCCCGACCATCTCTCCAACGGCGCATCGTGCAGAAGCCGCGCCTTCAACCGCTTGAGGCCATGTTCTCGATGTCTCAGAAGCTCGATCGCGGAGCTGTCCGTTTCCAGATGCCTGGCCCCATCTCGCGCCATAGATGCCCAGGCCCGGATAAAGTCTCGGGATGATTTCGTGAGACTGTGGCTTGTCGTCCCAATCAGGCTAAAGAGATCATCGAGGTCCCAACTGTTCAGGTCCAAGAGTTCGAGCTTCGTCTTCCAGTCGTCGAGACGCGAGCGGTAATGCTCTGTTAGCGCTGGAGCATCGGCGTGCTTTTTTGCGTTTGGTCGTTCAGCGGCACGCAACGCTAACAAGAGGTTGTAGAGCAAGCTTGCGCCATACATCACGCCCGAGAACCTCTCGGCGTGTCGCAGTAGCGCGCGATTTGACTTTGAGATGGTGCTCTCACTCACCTGCCATGGCCAATCCTGGCTGAAAGGCTTTCCCGTGCGAGCCAGTTCATTCAGCAGGCTTGGCTTTGCATTACTGGCGATGCGGTCGCGCAGAAAGTCCGCTTCCTTCAGCGTCAGAGCAAATGTGGCCTCCTCAAGCAGGTTTGCGGGCGCCTTCGGCAAGTTTGATGACCAGAGCTTCAGGTCGTGATCCTTGAAACTTTCCGGACCATAGGACAGGAAGGTTGCCTGCGAACCCATCATGGTGCGGATGCCAAGGCTGTTAAGACCCGCCCAATACACGCTTGAGGCAAGTCGCTTGAGGTCTCGGCCCGCATCACGGCCGATCACACCGATCGTCTCCTTGCCGCGAAGCAACGCTTCGCTCAGCCGGAATTCCAGATCGCGAGCGATGTTTGTGCGTTCTGCTTGCGTCGCCTTGCGGCTTTGCGCCTCGCAATAAATCCAGGGAATGAACAGCATGTAGCGCAGCCGTGTCTGGATCGTGCTGGTCCCGGGAAAGAGCAGATCGGCAAGGCCATCGCGCACAGTTCCCAGACCCAGCTCATCGCGAGCTTCTGGTTGTTTGAAGAGATCGATCAGCGTTTGAGCGCGTCGTCGTTCCTCCGGGTCGAAATCAATCCAAGCAAGGTAGGACATGCAAATCCGTCTAGGCAGTGAGTCAAACTGGCGGCTTGCTCCTGCGGCGGCGGTGGTCACCGCTACGAAACCAGCCGATGAGGCGTTCTGGCTATGGAGATCTCGTCGTCAGGATGGCGGCGAAGGCGAAGGCACCATTGCGGGGTTCACGGCGATTACCGTCGCGCTCGTCATCAGCACGATCAACCCCAGCTCGGCGCCTGTCATCTCGAGATACGCGTGAACCTGTCCCCGGTAATGGTCCAGTGTCTTTTGATCCGGGTTCACATCGCTCTTCCAGTCGACCACCACGATTGGGCGACCTTCGCGGTTCACCGTGAGAGCATCGGCGATCCCTGCCGTTGCGACTATTCCGTCGTCTTCAGCACAGAGAGCATAAACGGGAAACTCGGCAAGCAGACTTGACCGCAGGGGCGCGATTTCCGGCAGCGCCAACGTCCGGCTGACGCAGCCGGCCAGCTCTTCCGGGACGAGCCCGGCGGCCGACTCGGCGACCGGCACCTTGCCGAGCGCCAGGATGTGTTCCTCGGCGCGGGCAGCGAGTGCTGCGGGCGCGTCGCCGATTTCTCCGGTCAAGACCTCTTCCATCAGCTTATGCAGGATGAGCCCGCGCTCGCGGCCACCCTGCACGGAGGCGGGTGTTTCGAGCTCGGTCGGCTCACCCTGGACCGATCCGGTCCAGATATCCGGCTCCTCTTCCTGCAGTATCGTGTCGGCTGCATTCTCGTCGCGGCTTGGAGCAAGCCACGTCAAGCGCGTCTGCCGATCGGCGATCGCGCCAGCCTCGGCGGCGAAAGCCTCGCGCGTCTGGCCGTTGGTCGGGCCGCCACCAGCTTCGACGGCATCTGGCGGCAGGTGCGACGCGTCCAGCGCGGCAAGCGATGCGATCGACAAATCGACAAGACTGATCCATGCCGACTTCGAAGGCGTTACGTCGATACGCGGAAGAACCAGTAACTCCCGGGCACGCGTTGCCGCGACATACCAGAGACGGACACGTTCCCGGTCGAGCTCGTCCTTTTCTGCCTGCCGGGCGATGTCATAGCCTGACGGCGGGACCCCGAGAATTGGGCAGTAGAATGTATCGTTCTGCCGGTCGATCAACGCGCTGTCCGGCGCCATCACACCGGTCATTGTGTTGATGGGAATGACGACCGGCCATTCGAGACCCTTGGCCGCGTGCATGGTGAAGAGCGCCACGGCTTCTTCCTGAGCATCAGGCCGGCCTTCGACGGCGCGTGCCTCGTCTGTCCAAGCCGCCGTCATAGCCTCGGAGAATGCCCGCAAACCGCGGACGGCATAGTTCGTCGAGAGGCTGAGATAGAGATCGACATTGGCGAGCGCGCGTTCCGCCTGACCGCGGTGTCGTTCGAGCAGGATAGGACGCACCCGCAATACATCTATGGCCTGCGAGAGAAGCGCGTGTGGTGTTGTGCTGTTGCTGCGCCGATGAAGCGCCTGCAGCTTTTGAATAACGTCGCGAGCGAAAAGATGACCGATCGCCGCTGGATCGATGCCAAGATCGAGACGGGGAATCCGGTCAGGTTCGTCCTCCGAGCGCGGCAGCGCCCAGCTGATGTCCAGTAGCTCTTCTTCGCTCAGCCCGACAAGCGGGCCGCGCAGCAGCGCACCCAAGGCCAGAGTGTCGCGGCGATCGGCCAGCACGCGGGTGATCGCAATCAGATCCTGAATTTCCTGCCGGCGGAAAAGCCCCTTGCCAGCCTGTGTCGCCACCGGAATGCCCCGCCGCTCCAATGCTTCTTCATAGCGCCACAGATCCGCGCCGGTCGGGGCAAGGAGAGCGATATCGCCAGGCTGGCATGGCCGGTCCTCACCATTTTTTCGGTCGTGAATACGGTGACTGCCAATCAGCCGGGCGCAGAGCTCGGCCACGGCGTCGGCTTCCGCGTCACGTTGCTGTTCGGCGCTGGCCTTGCCGTCTGCGTCTGCGACGGCAATGTCGAGGGCGGCGACGCAGAGGCCTTCGCCGCGATCATTGTGGAAAGGATCGAGTGCCGTGAAGCCGGGCTGTCCATTCGCTGACAGAATCGCCTCAAAGCGCTCGTTGACGAATGTGATGATCGAGGCGCAAGAGCGGAAATTGGTCGAAATAGACACCAGGCCGTCCGCATCCTGTGCCGCGAAGGCCGCGCGCGCCTGCACATAAGCACCGACGTCCGCGCCGCGAAAGCGGTAAATGGCTTGCTTCGGATCGCCGACAAGGAAGAGCGCGCCGGGGCGAATTCGGAAACTGGTCCAATCCTGCGGGTCGTCGACGGGATCGCCACACAACCGCCAGAAGATTTCCGCCTGGAGGGGATCTGTGTCCTGAAACTCGTCGACGAGGACGCGGGCGTAACGCTGTCCGAGCGCCTGCCGTATCGCCTCGTGATCCCGTAGCAGATCGCGTGCGGAATATATCAGGTCGTCGAAATCAAGCTGGGCGCCGGCGCGCTTGTGTTCTCGATAGCGTTCC
>Ga0209677_100202_pt1 | contig 47801 bp, 51 predicted proteins | sample AraplaCvi_mCL_r2_2_FD_184285 | JGI IMG/M metagenome (GOLD analysis project Ga0209677, IMG submission 184285) | Arabidopsis root microbial communities from North Carolina, USA - plate scrape CL_Cvi_mCL_r2 (SPAdes) (version 2) | ecosystem: Host-associated > Plants > Roots > Endosphere | place: USA... | reverse complement strand
ATTCTTGTTCCAGTTGGAGCAGGCGAGCAGCCTCGTCTCCACTGATGCCTGCGGCCTTGACCGCGTCTTCCCAGCGCTGAGGGGTCCGAGCCACGCCCGGCTTCCCATCGGCCTTGAACGACTGAGTGGGTTGATTTTGGAAATTCAAAGCGAAGACCTCTGCCATCGCGGCAAAACGCACATGCAGCTGAGCGGCCAGTCGTTTGAGAAGCACGTGGGGGGCAAAGGTCTCTCCGCTAACCATCTGGTTAAAGAGGTCGACGTGGTCACCTAGGCCGATGGCCGTCGCATATTTACGGGCGGCGGGACCCCTGCACTGCCTCAGAGCTACCTTGACGGCCTCGACGGGGGCGGTGTTCATCTCAACAGCGCTGAGCATTGCGCTGCGAGTCGCATTGAACAGCTCCGCCTCGAACGGCAGCGGCTTGACTGCACCAATGTTCGCAACCGAATGCGCCAAGGAGGCATCAGCGATTTGCACTGCATGCGCCGGGTTCGCAAGCGTCAATGCCTTCCACTGCTCCGGAGTGGGCTGTGGGTTGGCCGCCAGAAACGCCTCAATCAATGTAGAGGCTTCGTAGCTGGCCGAGCGCTTCTCATTCATGCCAGTCTCCATCTTTCAGCGCCTTGAGCGCAGATTTAACATGCCAGCGAACCGTACTCTCATCGAGTTTCATGGTTTCGCCGGCCTCTTTGTATGTCATGTCCTGAAGCACGTACAGGATGAGTGCAGTACGTTGCTTCTGGGGCAGGGCTTGCACCGCCGGCCAGCTACGGGAGAAGAGCTCTTTGCGCTGCTCTCGTTCGACCAGGTCTTCGAGTGCTAGCGCGCCTTCATCGACAAGCTCCTCCGCAACTGAGGGCTGACCGGCTTCTTCCCCGGACGCTGTCAGGTTGTCGACCGACTTCATGTCGTTCTTGTCGCGCGCCTGCGATTTGCACCAGTCGAGGAGTCGTCGCACGACAAACATCCTGAAAGTGACTTCAGAAAAACTGACTTCTGCCTCGCTCTTGAAGATTCGCAGGCGAACCTCGGCCACGGCGTCGGCTGCCTGCTCGCTATCGCGCGCGATGACGGGGTACCACGCGGGAAAAGCCTCTAAGAAGCACGCCAGTTCGTAGATGAGCTGACGATTCAAAGCCAGCGCAATCGCGTTGCGGACGCGAGCGCTTCCGCCGCCATAGCGGCCGCGTGCTAGTGCAACGACGACTTCGGCGGGAATAAAGCCCGGCTGGTCATATCGCTCGACGGCGAGCCGCCGCAGCAGCTCGTCGCTGTCCATTCGGAACACCTCGGCCAAGCACCGTTGATGCTCAGGCCGGCGTTCGTAGCTGGTCACCGACTCTGTCTCGTCGTCTTCCACATGCAAATCTTCCGGTTCTTCGTCTGCAGGTTCTGAAACCATGATGTCCTCTTCGACGAGCGGCCACAGCTGAACGGCCCTCGTTCACTCTCAATCGACGCATCTCTTGGGCCCCGGGATGGTTGACTGAACTGCATGGATATTAGCGACCAACTGGGAAGCCGCCCCTTTCGCCAGTACTTGCACCCAGCTGGCATCGACACTGCGAGCTTGGGTTGGTCCCACCATGGAGAACTGGCGGCGGTACACCCGTTAGAACGGAATCCGCTTGCGTTTCCCGACACTTGCAGCAGTCGATGCAAAGCCTGCCTGCCAGCGATAGGGGGCCCGACTCTCCCTTGGAATACCGGCTCGACTCCCTTTCGCCGACCATGCACGGGTAGGCGGAAGGCCCGGGAGAGGGGTGCCAAGCCCAGCCGCCTCCCTCGTCTGGGTGGCGGAGAGACCGGGCATCGCCGCTAGTCGCTATGCACTTTGAAACCCTCGGGCTTGCACAGGTAGGACTCGCGCTCAACGCAAATCGTGCCGGTCAGCATGGCCCTCGGCCCGGCGCTATCGGTCTGGTCGAAGCCAGGCATGAAGCGCAGTCCGCGGCCAACCAGGACGACCAAGCCCATGCCGTTGAGTTCGTCGAGCAACTCCTGGATGTAGCCGGAAATCGTCTTCTCGTCGACGGGCTCGGACTTGTCGAGCTCGGGGTCGCGAAACATCGGGACTTGGCCGAATTGGAAAAGCTCGACGTATTCCTTGAGCGATTCGGTGATGTTCTTTGCCGTCTCGAGTTCCTCGCCTGCCAGACTGTCGCCCATCACGAAGCGCCACATGTGTGAGTCCTTGAGGCCGCGCAGGAAGACCTCCCCGGTTTCGATGCGGATGCCGACGCTGGACTGCTCGTCATCTGGAAGCAGGTCGTTGGGGCTCGCAAGGCCAACAGCGTCGGCGAGCTTTTGAACGACTCCGGGAGTGCCGTAGCCGTACCGTTGTGCGCGCAGTACTTCGTTCACGGACAATCCGCTGCGCTCGGCGACGCTGCCGACCGACGCACCGGCCATTGCCATGCGCTCGGCCAGCCGCTCGCGATTGAACTGGTGCGACGTGGCGGCCTGACCGGGGCCTGAAATGATGCTGCTGAAAAATTCGGTGAGCGTCATGCCGGTGGTGCGGCGCAGCCGCATCAAGCGCTTGACCAGGTCCTCACCGAGTGACGGATTGCTATCCGCGAGCGATTCGGTGCCATCCGTCGCGTTGACCCAGCGGGGAGTAAGGTGCACCGTTCCGTCCCTTGCGGCCAGCAGGCCAACAGGAAGCGCTTCCTTGGGATACTCGAGTTCGAACGACCCGAGCCACACATACAACTCCATCGGTGTCTGGCAAACGTGGCTGAAGCCGGTCGACGCCTGGTGCAGCTTGGGCAGCAGCATGTAGGTTGTGGCCAAGCTGGCGCTGCGCTCGGCGCCCATCACCAGCAGACCGCCGTGAGTCATCTCCAGGCTGCGCTGCACACGAGCGCAGAACGTGCGCACCTCTTCGTCGTTGAACAGCAGAGGTTCGATACTGGTCGCGCTGGTGGGCGACTTCATCACCCGCACTGTCAGCCACGGTGCCGTCGGATGCTGAAACTCCAACCCGAGCATCGTCTGGGTCACCTGAATGCTGCAAACGCTTGGCACTACTTCCGTAGGCACGAGTTGCTGAGCGAACTCGAGAATCAGGCTGCCAGCGTCGGCCAAGGACTCGCACGGGAAAAACCGACCGTCGTCGTCTCCACCCGGCTGGGCTAATTGGACAAAGTACCTGCTCAGCTGGCCTGTCGCGGCGGCCTGTGCGAGCAATGCTTGCCGCATGCGCATCCAGCTCTCACCGCCGCACATCCTGGCCACAATCTCGACGCAGGATGCGTGATTGACCTTGAAGGAGCGACGGCGCATTTCGATGCCCAGCTTGCGTGCGAGCTCGGTCTTTTCGCCGCCGAGGGCCAGCGCCAGTGCGGCGCAAACGCCGACGGCCTTATCTTGGGAGAGTGAAAGCTTTTTGGCCGACAGCCATTCGCGCAGATGCGCCGCCTGTTCGTCCAGTGAAAGCGGGGAAACGAGAAATTGCGATGAAGCCATGGGCTTACTCCGTGTGGGCAGAAGCTCGGTCATGGCGTCGCGCGTTGCCCTTCGAGCCGCTGCGGGTCGACGGGTAAAACTCATGGCTGCCTGGCGGCAGTGGGTGCTTCTCGTCTGGATTTGCCGTCATCGCTCGGGGAGAGCGGAGTGCGCGACTGCTGGGGCTCCAGGATGGCCGTTGGCGTAAGTCTAGTGGCTCGCGCGACTGCTTGCAAGTGGATGTCAGCCACTTGTCGGATGGGGATAGGCCTGTTTGCGAAAGATGGTCAGTACTCGCCAGGGCATGCGTATCGACAGTGGTTGCCCACTAGCAGATTGCAGCGACCTCTTCTTCTTCGGGGGCGATGCGAGGCTTTGAACAGACGTCGCACGAGCTCGGGTCGTCCGTTGGTTCGATGAGCGAACGGTGAAGCGGCTGGCCGTAGAGGATGCGTGGACGAAGGTCGCGGCCGAACCCTCCGAGAATCCATTCGACTACTTCGTTCTTGCAGCCCTCGTTGAGGTGCACCTTATGCCCTTGGTGCGCATGGGCGATGCCGTGAAATTCGGTGGGTAAAGAAACAGCTTGGTCGCCAAAATAGAAGAACGTGTGCTCCGCGAGCAGGGCATTGGCGCCGCGAACGTCAGTGTCTGCGTTTCGCGGGCCATGCACGCCCGGCCGCTGCCTGAACCGGCCGCCGACGATGGGTTCGTAGAGGCAGTCTCCGACCTGATGCGCGAACGGTGCGGTGGGTGACCAGTCGGGCATCTTCGCCTTCAACTTGGTCTGGCAATGGTGGTCGTATTCGGCGTAGGTCAACTTGCGCGAGACCTGCATGGCGTAGACGATGTGCCGGGACAGGTCACGACCGTCGGGGGCATGAGTGGGGCCAAGCCCCACCACCCAATCACCGACTTCGGCGGTGCGTCGGATGACCGGCTTGCATACGGTCAGCGTGCAGACGCCGCCGTAGGGGTTGGGCGCTGCACCGTCGTCGATGCGCAGGGCGTATGTGTAGAGGCGCATGGGTTCGTTGGTGGCGAATAGCTTACTACGGTCATCCTCGACTCTAGCTCCGGCGTGCAGAAGGTTCTGAGTCGCGCGCCGGTTGGCTTTTGGACGCCTAAGTCCGAATAATCGAGCTAGCTGCAATGTGTTCTGGCAGAACAACGAGTCAAGGAGAGACTATGGCATTGCCTTACGACCTGGCAACCGCGACCCAAGAGCACCTACAGAGCCTCATTGACGAGGGTGTGAGCGAAGGCTCGCATCTGGATTTCAAACGTGAACTTCCCCCAAACTGGGACAACAAGGCCAAGCACAACCTCACGTCTGACATCTCAGCCTTCGCGAACGCGGGTGTATGTCAGGCGTCTCTAACGCTTTGTTCGGGCACCGCAAGCGAGCTTCGGTGCGTCTCCTAGCGGAGCGCCTGCGCGATACCGCCTTCAGCCATGGCAGGTTCGATGCGGTCCCCATTGATGTAGACGACACCGGCGAGTACTTCAATCAGCATCTCGCAGTACTTGCTCTCCCAGACATACCTGGCCACGCCCTCGGTGGCAAGCGGTAGGTCGGCTTGAGGCGTTTCGTCCAGGCGGCGCAGGACTTCGGGATAGAGCGGGGCATTCATAGTTGAGTAACTGTATGTGCATACAGTCTATCCCTTCTGAGCTCTGGCGCAAGTGAGTGGGAAGAAGCCGCGCTAGGACCAAGTGCTTCCGGTGCCGGGCGGCCCCAGGCCAAGGGTGGCGTCCGACCCGTTCGGCCAGAGCATTAGCGTTGGCGTACTCGGGGCAACTGCGGAAGTCGCGGTCTAGATGGGTTCGTCCGCGGCTCTATCGACGCCCAAACATCTACCTCGTGCTGAGGCCTTTGACACTCGTAGCTGACGTTGCCGAAGAGCACTTTTTCGCGTAGCGTGTCGGCATGACGACTACCGGTAAGAGCGTCTCACTCGGAACTGTTCACGATGCCGCGAACGCCCACAGAACCGGCCCGAACGTGCTGGCTGATGCGGGAGCGGCGACGCAGTAGTGCGAGACATGGCGTACACGAAAGGATAGGAATGAGCATGAAGGTTTACGAGCTCATGTCGCTTCTGGCGACGATGCCCAAAGACGCACACGTGCTACTCGGGCGAGACGAAAATACGATGACGTTCCTGCAAGCAGACCAGGTCAGCCATGTCTTGGCGCTAGGCGGCGTCGATGCTGTGCTGCTCGGGGCGCATGTCGAGCGGACTGCCGCAGCGCGGACGCTCGCGTAGGCAGGCGCTGAGAGCGCTGCCCACTCATTGGCGTGTGCTTGATGGCTCTGGTGCAACGTCGGGGCCGTCTGAGAAAACTGCAGCGCTCGGGATGAGCGAGTCAACGAGGCGATGTCGTCCAAGAAGTGATGACCTGGCTCATCCCCTGAGCTTGAGACCCGTTCGAATGAGCTTGCGATGAGGGTCTGGCTCCTCCCGCCGCAGTCAGCTCGTTAGAGATACGGTGCAAGCCAGCCGACCCAGCGGGTCGGAAGAGTGGTCATCGCCAAAATTTGGACGGCTGTTTCAGGCCGGCGGCTAATCGGCCGCGAATGGCGCAACGTAACGACAGCGACGTGGCGTGTATCTAGACCGGCTTAACTGCCGGAGGTACCGCTATGACCTCTACGTTTGTCCGTTCCTATCCCAACTTCCGTCCGAGCCGCCCAATCCGGCGCGAGTCTCCGTTCGGCCCCCAATTGCTGTCGGCCTCGACCACGCGAGGCTTCGATGAAGACGCCCTCGACATTCTTCGTGAACGGTCTCTGCGCCGAGGCCCGCTGCTGCATGTCTTGAGCGACTACCGCATCGCGGAGGCGCACTCGTGCGACCCCATAGGCGAGCGAGCGCGGATGGCCGCCTACGAGTCAGCCTACCTGGCGATGGCATCTGTGCTGTCGCACCAGTCCTGCGCCAGCGAACGCCATCCATCGGTTCGCTTGCTCGTGACCGCAGGCAAGCGTCTCGGACTGAGTCCGGATGACCTCTCTCTTGCAGAACTGATGACAGGTGTCTTCGGACTGCCCGGCTGGGAGGCGCTCGACTTGGAAGCCGTACTGGAATGGTGCTCTCGTGTGCGGCTCGCCGCGGGCTTCCCCGCCATGTCCCCTCGTGCCATCTAAGACAGGGAGTAGAAGTCATGACGCTTTGGATTCCCCCCGCAATCGCAGAAGAGTCCGACCTGACGCTCTCGGGTTGGTCAATGTTCTTAGTTCTTCTTCCAGAAATCGGAACACCCACTGCCCACGTCGCGGGCTATCACGAGCGAGGTCGCGAGGGAAGGGTTTCGTCCCCCATCGAGAGCCTCGATGCGAACAGTCGGTGCTGCGTGACCGCTTCGGGTCGCGTGTACCGCCTGTCTGGCAACCCAGGTTTGGGCTCGGACGCATCGTACGTGTGGTCTCGATGGCTGCGCATCTGGAATGCAACGGTGCAAGAGGACTTATCGCAAGCAACGCTGGCTGACTTTGACGCCGCAGCTCGCCGCAAGTGAACATTTCCGTGAGTTCGAACGCAGAGACTTTGACGGAGCAACAGATGGAACAGTGGGCATTTCAAGACGAGGCGAAGCTGCTGTCCCGTATTCGACTTGAGTATGGACAGGCACTCCTTGGAATGCTTCCCACGCCTTCCCCGACCGATGGGCTCACGCTCAATCTATGCGAGGGGTACATGACCTTCACGTTGCTGATGCTCCGTGCCGTGCGCGCGCACCAGGTTGGCCGGCTGTCGGACATGCCCTTCAACCAGAAGCGTGCGCTATGGAGGAGGGCGAAGTCCATGCGCACAGCTTGGGACGTTCTGCATCGATACGTCGTCGCGTTGCAGCTTCTCGAACTTGAGCATGGACCGCTCGGTGACGGGCCCGCCGATACGGCGCTACTGGCGGAGCGGTGCGTCGAGGCGCTGACGGACAACATAGACCTCGGACCTGTGGAGGAGGACTAAATGTCGAAAGACGGCCATTCGGACATGCTCGCGAGGTTCGACGCGCTGCTCGGTACGTTGGAGGGATGCACCAGCGCCGAGCAACGGGTTCGACTCATTAGAAGCTTCGTGTCGGAAGAGACTGGTCGGCGGGAAGAGGCCGACCCCGAGTTCCTTCGGGCGCGGTACGAGGGCACTGACGAGGAGTTGGTTGCTCGCATCCAAGTGGCTTCAGACATAGGCGGCGAAACACTTGTCGAGATGATGAGCGACTCCGCCAAAGCGAGCGCCGAAGCTTCTGACAGCGTGCGTGGTGAGGACTACCGCAGCGCATTCTCAATCGCGACGCTTGTCCTCCTGGTAGTCGTTCAGGGGGGTCTCGCAATTCTCGAACTCTCTGAGCGAGGGCCTACCAGCAAGGGCGCGGTTCACGGCCTCGGAGCGCTGATGAGCTTGGCGCTAGGAGCGTTCTTCGGCCTTTCGTGGTTGCGTGATGTGCGCAGGCGGGAACGGGAAAGAAACCGGCGCTTAGAAGAGCAGTCAAAACCCGATGAGGAATTCGACCGACGAAACCGACTCCTGCTGAACGGGGCGGAGGCAATTCAAATCTCTGCAGCGCATCTGAAACTCTCGGACGACCTCATGAAGGACGCCATTGCCGGGGTGCTCTCGCCGCGTGGCGCGTGCGATGCCGCGTTCGAGTCCGGATATCTGGCGTTGCTCAGCGTCGTTACCCGAGACGAGCGCGTCAAGGCGACGCATCCGAGCGACAGACTGGTCGCTCTGGCATCTCGCCGTTTGGGCTTGAGTTCCTCGCAAGGTGTTGCGCTCGCAAGAATCCGCTATTCGTATGACGAGTGGCCCTCGTTCGCAGAAGTCGTCACGTGGGCGGAAGAAGTGCGCTTGAGAGCTCGAGAGGTTGAAGGAAAATGAGCCCGGAATTGGAACTACTCCTCTGCGAGCGCTACCCTCAAATCTTCCGCTACAGACGCTTACCGCCGACTGAGCATTCGATGGGTAGAGGCTTCGACTGCGGCGACGGATGGTTCGTAGTCATCGATGCCGCCTGTGCCGTCATCGCCTCGCCCTATCTAGGCGCCAAGCGGCACTACGAGTGGATGCAGGAACAAGCGCGCGACGGAATCCCTGAGGCAGACGCGGCCGCTATCCGAGTGGCACGCCTACAGATGTCTGCCAAGGAGCAGCAACTCCCTTCCGCGCTGCAGGTCAAGGAAAAGTTGGGAACGCTTCGGTTCTACCTGGAGGGTGGTGGCGAGCGCACCAGGGCATGTGCAGAGTTCGCTCAGTACATGAGCGAGTTCATGTGTGAGATTTGCGGCCGTCCGGGCATCATGCTTTCCGATGGAGGCTGGATGCGGATGCGCTGTGAGTTCCATGATGGCGAGTGAGTGTTCGGAGTGAGCGCGACGGGCGTAGCGCTTCCGGGCCAAAGATTAAATTTGCTCAACATGCGGGCGAGACTGGTTCAGTGTCGGCGAGGACCTCGAAGAGTCAGACCGAAGCAAGCTGAGGAAGCCTGTCGCAAGGCCTTGACTGCTGACCCAGAGAGGGTTGAAGTCCTGGTCAATCTGGGCGCGCACTGCCCGAAGTTTTACGCCGCATCTCCGCGGTGTAGGGCAGGAAACCCAGTGCTCCGTAGAGCGACCTAGCCTCTTCAGTTGCTCCGAGATTGAACTCTCGGACGCCGCGCTGCTCGCAATCGGCAAGGACGTTTTCCAGCAATCGCTTCGCGAAGCCTTGCCGTCGCCACGCGGGCGCAGTAAACACGTTGACGATGCGCGCCATGGTGCCGCCCGGGTTAGCCCTTGTTGGCCCCCAGTCGAGCAACACAGCGCCAGCGCCGCTCACTACGATGCCGCCTTCTACTGCCAGCCGTCCAAGGTATGTCCCGGCTTCAATGCGACGCCTGACCCAAGCCTCATAAGCGGGGCGCCTCGCCGCGTCGTCGACGCGGTAGCAGCCGTGCAATGCTACGCACGCGGCGTCTTCCGGCTTCACTCGTCGAATGGTCAGGTCTCGGTTCATTCGTCAATTTTGTCCGAGTTCCAGGGGGCCATCGGAACGGCAGAGTAAGTAGCACTTTGGCAAACGCTGCGACTGCGCTGGTATAGTCGCAGCAATGCAAGAAGAAGCCGTCGTTCAAGCCTTGGTCGCATTGGGGCATCCCGTCCGTCTGAAGGTCTTCAGAGCCCTCGTCGTCTCAGGAACACCAGGGCTTACGCCCGGCGTGATGCAAGAGGGGCTGGGCATTCCCGCCACAACGCTCTCGTTCCACCTGAAGGAAATGTCCGGTGCCGGACTCATCACGATGGAGCGGATGGGCCGCAACTTGGTCTACCGCGCCGCCTACGAGCGCGTAAACGGCGTGCTCACGTACCTTACCGACAACTGCTGCGAAGGAGCCGCCTGCGCTCTGGAACCGGTGTCGGTCGCCTGCGACTGTTGAAGGAGCTCACTTGGCTGACGATAAGACCTACAACGTGCTGTTCATCTGCACGGGCAACTCCGCCCGCTCCATCGTGGCCGAGGGGTTGCTGAACCATCTCGGACGAGGCCGATTCAAGGCTCATTCCGCGGGCAGCCATCCGCGCGGCGAGGTCAACCCTTACGCGCTCGGTGAGCTGCAGGCGCTTGGCATACCTACAGACGGCTTTAGAAGCAAGAGCTGGGGCGAATTCGCCGCACCCGGCGCAGAACACATGGACCTGGTGTTCACAGTCTGCGACACAGCCGCAGGCGAAGTCTGTCCCGTCTGGCCAGGCCAGCCGCTGACCGCCCACTGGGGCATGCCCGACCCTGCCGCGGTCGAAGGCTCCGACGAGGCGAAAGCCAAGGCATTCCGCGACATCGCCATCACCCTCAAGCGCCGTCTCGAGCTGATGCTAGCGCTTCCGCTCGCGAGCCTCGACCGCCTGGCCATCCAGCGTGAAATCAAAGACATCGGCAAGGCCTGACATGACCACTAACGTCCTTATCCTCTGTACCCACAACTCTGCTCGCAGCGTTCTGAGCGAGGGCATGCTTAATCACTGGGCTGCCAAGCTGGGCAAGGACGTCAAGGCGTTCAGCGCAGGCAGTTCTCCGAGCGGACGCATCAACCCCTATGCGCTCGACGCGCTTCGCAAGGCGAACATCGACGCCAGCGGATATCGTTCCAAGAGCTGGGATGAGTTCACTGAGCCCGGTGGCGTGCCGCTTCGGGTCGTCATCACGGTGTGCGATAGCGCCGCCTCCGAGCAGTGCCCAGTCTTCTTCGGCGGAGCTGGCCAGCCGGTGAAGGTGCATTGGGGCTACCCCGACCCGTCCAACTCGTCGGAAGCCGACAAGGCGACGGCCTTCGACATCACTCGCCAAGCCATCGGCTACCGGATGCTTCAGCTACTCGCGTTGCCGCTAGAGACGCTCAGCGACAGCGAGCTCAAGGCAGCGCTCCAGGCCATTTCGAGCAACTGACCATGTCCACATCTCCACTCACTCGCAACCTGGCTTCGCCGACGTCGGCGCCGGCTATTGGCTTCTTCGAGCGCTACCTCACCATCTGGGTGGCGCTATGCATCGTCGTCGGCATCGTGCTTGGACAAGTCGCCCCACGCATGTTCCATGCGGTGGCTGCCCTGGAGGTTGCCAAGGTCAACTTGCCCGTCGGCATCCTCATCTGGGTGATGATTATTCCAATGCTGTTGAAGATTGACTTCTCAGCGCTCGGCCAGGTCAAGTCGCATGTACGGGGCATCGGCGTCACGCTCTTTATCAACTGGGCCGTCAAGCCGTTCTCGATGGCACTCCTCGGATGGGTGTTCATCCGCCATGTGTTCGCCGCCTGGCTTCCGTCCAGCCAACTCGACAGCTATGTCGCCGGCCTCATCCTTTTGGCAGCAGCTCCCTGCACGGCGATGGTCTTCGTGTGGTCGCAACTGTGCAAGGGCGACCCCTACTTCACGCTGTCCCAGGTCGCGCTGAACGACGCCATCATGGTGGTCGCGTTTGCTCCTATCGTCGCACTGCTGCTCGGGCTGTCGTCCATCACCGTGCCGTGGGACACGCTGCTCACGTCGGTGGGCCTTTACATCATCGTCCCGGTGCTCATCTCGCAGGTCTGGCGCAAAGGTCTCCTGAAGCAGGGCCCGGCGCACTTCCAAGCCGTGACCTCGAAGCTGGGGCCGTTTTCCATCTCTGCGCTCCTGCTCACGCTGGTGTTGCTCTTCGCGTTCCAGGGCGAGGCCATCATCAAGCAGCCGCTTGTCATCGCTTTGCTCGCCGTCCCCATCCTCATCCAGGTGGTCTTCAACTCCGGCCTGGCTTACTGGCTGAACCGGAAGATGGGCGTCCAGCACTGTGTGGCCGGCCCATCGGCCCTCATCGGCGCCAGCAACTTCTTCGAGCTGGCCGTGGCCACTGCCATCAGCCTGTTCGGCTTCCAGTCAGGAGCCGCATTGGCAACGGTAGTGGGCGTCCTCATCGAAGTGCCGGTCATGCTGGCAGTCGTTGCCGTGGTGAACCGTTCTCAGGGGTGGTACGAGCGGCAATTAGTCAAGGCCTGAACATGCCCGGCGTGACCATCTATCACAACCCGAGATGCGGGACGTCGCGCAACGTCCTGGCGCTCATCCGCCATGCGGGCATTGAGGCGACCGTCATCGAATACATGAAGACGCCCCCCAGCCGTGACGAGCTCAAGCGGCTGCTAGCCGATGCGGGCATGAGCGTCCGCCAGATTCTGCGAGAAAAGGGAACGCCGTTCGGCGAACTGGACCTTGGCAATCCAGCATGGTCTGACGAGCAACTGCTGGACTTCATTGAGGAGCACCCTATTCTTATTAACCGCCCCCTCGTCGTGACCCCTCTTGGAACGAAGCTCTGCCGGCCCTCGGAAGCTGTACTTCCGTTGCTGCCGGTCGGCAAGTTGCCGCCGTTTTCCAAGGAGGATGGAGAGCTCATCGTGGATGACGGGGTGCGATTTGGCTGACATCGACCCTGCGTTTCCAGCTCTTCGTGCCGACCTGTTCGAGGCGCCTACCCAAGAGCAGCTCACCGTCCGGGAACCCTCACAGCATTCGCCGCGCTTCTTGCTGCTGTATGGCTCGCTTCGCGAGCGTTCGTACAGCCGCCTGCTCACACTCGAGGCCGCGCGCCTGTTGGAAGCCATGGGCGGCGACGTGAGGATTTTCGACCCTGCCGGCCTGCCGCTTCCGGACGGCGCCCCGGATACCCACCCAAGGGTTCAAGAGCTCCGTGCACTCGCCGCCTGGTCCGAAGGGATGGTTTGGTGCTCGCCCGAGCGCCACGGTGCCATGACCGGCATCATGAAGGCGCAGATTGACTGGATTCCACTGAGTGTCAGCGCGGTTCGGCCCACTCAAGGAAAGACCCTGGCCGTCATGGAAGTCTCCGGAGGCAGTCAGTCGTTCAATGCCGTCAACCAGCTGCGCGTGCTCGGTCGCTGGATGCGGATGCTGACAATCCCGAACCAGTCGTCAGTTGCCAAGGCATTCAACGAGTTCACGGACGAAGGCCGCATGAAACCGTCGGCGTTCTATGACCGCCTCGTCGACGTGATGGAGGAGCTGTACAAGTTCACGCTTCTCACCCGGGACGTCTCCCCGTACCTTGTCGACCGATACAGCGAACGCAAAGAGTCGGCAGAAGAGCTCTCGAAGCGCGTCAACCAGCGGGCAATCTGAGCGCGCGTCACTGCCGCGCTCGTTTTTACTTGCATCGGTTCAAGAGTTCAACTAATATTGAAGCGTCATGCAGAAAGCTCTAATCATTCGCGCTCTCAGTGCGCTCGCCCACGAAATACGTCTCGACGTCTTTCGGCTGCTCGTTGTCGCGGGCCATGAGGGAGCAACGCCCGGTGCGATGAGCGCGGCGCTGAATGTTCCGCCCACCAAGCTGTCGTTTCATCTCAAGGAGCTGATGGCCGCTGGCCTGGTCACACAAGAGCAGGACGGCCGTTTCCTCATTTACCGCGCCGCGTACGACCAGATGGATGGCGTCCTCGGCTACCTCACCGAAAACTGCTGCAAGGGCTTGCCGGTCGTCGAGACCGCCGGCGAAGGGTCTTGCGGCTGTTGAGCCAATCAATGCCAGGAGAAGTGCATGTCGACCTCATTCCCTGAACTCCCCGTCGCCGTTCTTGGTGCAGGCCCGGTCGGGCTGGCCGCTGCTGCGAAGCTGGTTGAACGCAAACTGCCATTCTTCATCCTGGAGGCAGGCGACCAGGTCGGCGCAAACCTCTTGGACTACGCCCATGTCCGCTTGTTCTCGCCGTGGCAGTTCGACATCGACCACACAATGGCGAAGCAGCTTGAAGCGGCCGGATGGAGGGCGCCGAGTCCGGCCGACCTGCCGTTGGCCGGGGAAGTCGTCCATCGTGTTCTGCAGCCATTTTCGGAGCTTCCCGCCGTTGCGGCGGTTCTACAGCTGAACACCAAGGTCGTCTCCGTATCTCGTGAGGGATACGACAAGGTCAAGAGCAAAGGCCGCGAGACTGCTCCGTTCGTCGTGCGTGCCGTTCGCGATGGCAAGACGTTCGAGCTGCGAGCTCGCGCCGTCATCGACAGCACCGGCACCTGGAACACGGCGAACCCGGTAGGCGCTAGTGGCGTGCCTGCCATCGGGGAGCGTGAAGCGGCGGGACAAATCTTCTACGGCATTCCGGATGTGCTGGGCAAGTACCGTGGCCGCTACGAAGGCAAGAAGGTGCTCGTCGTCGGCGCAGGCCACAGCGCTGCAAACGCACTCCTTTCGCTCGCCGAGCTGGCTAAGGCGGCCCCATCCACGAAGCTGGTTTGGAGCGTGCGGACGGCCGCGCTGACTCGAGTCTTCGGCGGCGGAAATGCCGATGCATTGCCAGCCCGAGGCGCTCTCGGCTTATCCCTGCGCCGCCTACGCGACACGTGCGCCCTCGAATTCAACGCCGGACTGCGAATTACCGAAATCGTCCGTGAAGGCGGCAAGCTGCTCGTTTGCGGAATCGACCGCAACGGCAATGAGACGAACGTCGACGGTGTCGACGAAATAATTTGCGCAACCGGGCAACGACCCGACCTGTCGCTGACCAGCGAGTTGAGAGTCAGGCTCGACCCCTGGCTAGAATCGACTGAAGCGCTCGGCCCGCTCATTGACCCCAATGAGCACAGCTGCGGCACCGTGCGACCGCACGGCCATCGCGAACTGGCGCATCCTGAGCCGGGCCTGTACACGGTCGGCGTCAAGAGCTACGGACGGGCACCCACCTTCCTGATGACCACGGGCTTCGAGCAGGTGCGGTCGGTCGTGGCGGCTATCGCCGGCGACTTGGAAGCTGCGGACCGCGTGGAACTTGAGCTTCCCGAAACCGGCGTCTGCAGTTCCAGTGACAGCGCGACGGACGGCGCAGGTGGTTCCTGCTGCGCCGTCATAGAACCTGTCCTCACAGCGTTGCCCCTTCCGATTGCCAAAAAGAGCTGCGGAACGGCCGCCAAGCCCGCTATGGCCGCGAGTGAGTCGTCCTGCTGTGGCGGGCCCGCCAAGGCGGACGCGACCGCTTGCTGCGTGGCAGACGAGACTGCGAAGGCCGCGGGAGAGGCTGGATGCGGCTGTGGACCGGAGGTCGCAGCTGCGCCGCCCAAGGCAGCGAACTCCTGCTGCTGACATGGCTCTCGGACGCTCAGGGACCATCGCTGCGCTGGGAACGACCCAGACATTGGCCTGGGCGTCCAGCTACTACCTGCCGGCCATGCTCGCCACTCCGATGGCCCGCGACGTTGGAGTGTCACCGCCGACCGTCTTCGCTGCCTTTTCGCTAGCGCTCATCGTCTCAGCGTTCTTGGGGCCCAGGGCCGGAGCAGCCATCGACCGTTGGGGCGGACGCCCAGTGCTGGTGGTGACCAACGTCATTTTCGCAATCGGCCTGGCCGCGCTCGGTCTTGCGCAGGGTACGGTAGGACTGTTTGCTGCTTGGGCGGTGATAGGAGTTGGTATGGGCTGCGGTCTCTATGACGCCGCCTTTGCAGCACTCGTGCGGCTTTACGGAACCCACTCTCGCTCGGCCATCACCGGCATCACGCTCATTGCTGGGTTCGCCAGCACCGTTGGATGGCCGCTCTCAACGTTCCTGGAAGCTCATGTCGGATGGCGCGGCGCATGCTTCGCTTGGGCTGCTCTGCACCTGCTGGTGGGATTGCCGTTGAACGCGTTGCTTCCCAAGGCGGCGGATTCCCGCCAGGCCGGTGTCGTCCACAAGGAATCCTCCACGCCGGCCGCGCCACCAGCCGCGTCACTTAGGGCGACACTGGCCCTGTCGTCTGTTTTCGCGGCAACCTGGTTTATCAGCACCGCGATGGCTGCTCATCTTCCCCGGCTCCTTCAGGCCGCGGGCGTATCCCTTGGAACCGCGGTCCTCGTCGGCGCACTGATTGGTCCCGCACAGGTTGGCGCCCGCGTGTTGGAGTTCAGCTTCCTCCGCAAGATGCATCCTCTGTTGTCTGCCCGCCTGGCCGCCGCGATGCACCCGCTGGGAGTTTTGCTATTCACTGTCATCGGCGCGCCCGCTGCCGCGCTCTTCGGCCTGCTTCACGGAGCGGGCAACGGCATCCTGACCATTGCAAAGGGAACGCTGCCGTTGGTCATCTTCGGGCCGCACGGATACGGACAGCGCCAAGGCCTCCTAATGGTGCCCGCACGCATCGCGCAAGCGCTGGCGCCTTGGGCTTTCGGTCTTGCCCTCGACCGATGGGGCAGCGGAGCCATGGTGGTGTCGGCAACGGTGGGCATGCTGGCTGTTCTGGCGCTGTTTCTTCTTCCGAGCGTTCACCCTTCGACAACTCCTGAAGCGCAGGCAGCCTCATGACCCTCCGAGCAGCCACACCGGACGACGCTCAGGCAATCGCGGACATCTACGGCCCCGTGGTCCGGGACACCATCATTTCCTTCGAACTCGAGGCGCCCGGGGTCGACGAAATGCGTGGTCGCATCGAGAAGACCCTGGCGGTGTTGCCCTGGCTAGTATCGCTGGACGACGCCGGACAGGTGAACGGGTACGTTTATGCGGGCAAGCATCGCGAGCGGCCCGCCTACCAGTGGTCAGTCGATGTCACCGCCTATGTGCGAGCGGACAGTCGAGGGCAAGGCATCGGCAAACGTCTGTATCAGGAGCTGTTTCGCGAGCTTGTCCAACTTGGCTACTACCAGGCGTTCGCCGGTATCGCGCTCCCGAATGAAGCCAGCGTTGCGTTGCACGAGTCACTCGGCTTCCAGCCCCTCGGCGTCTATCGGAAGGTTGGCTTCAAGCACGGTGCTTGGCGAGATGTAGGCTGGTGGCAAAGGGCGCTGCAACCGGCTTCGGAAACTCCCGAGGTTCCGCGGCCTGCACTTTTGGGGTGATGCACTGGCGACAGGAACTCGTCTGAGCCAGAGGCCTTAGGCCTCCGCCCGATATGGCACTACCCAAGCGACGCGAGACGCTCGGCTACCTCACGCTTGCCGAGGCCTCGAAGGCCAGCGATAGCGGCTAGGTGCTGCGCTCTCGGCTTGGACTTCCCCGCTTCCCAGGCGTAGACGCTGGCACCGGTCGCTCCGACGAGACGGCCAAAATCTGAAGCCGGAAGTCCTAAGCGCTTCCGATTCGACGCCATCCCCGCCGCCCGGAAACGCAGTCCTTGAGATTCATCACCGGCGCCGACATCACCCACCAGCGCCTGCTTTGACTGCTTGGCAGGGCGGCTTGCGCGGGCTAGCTGCTTCTCCAGTTCGGTCACACGCTTCTTGAGCGCAGAGACGTCGGCTCGACAGCCTGCCAGCGCGTTCCGTAATCCGCCGGTCTTCGCCCGGAGTTCTTTGCGAGCAAGGCGAGTGATTTCGTCTTTGAGGACAGCAGCGATGTTGGGCATTCCCACATTTTGCCTGCTCAACGAACGTGCGCCTTGAATCGGTCAGAAAGTTCATAGCGGAGCGCGCGCGTTAGTCAATCGCCGGGACATCGCTGCAGCTCGATGGTCGTGTGTGCGATTTCCTCATGAACGGCAAGCCAACCCCGCACAGTGTCAGCGGTGAGGGTCGGGTCATGCGTCACGACCGTCACCGCGCATGAGTAGCTGCCGCGACCCACGCGCCACACATGCAAATCCGCAACGGCAGCTTCTCCATCCCTGCCGCCTTCGACGATGGCCTCACGAATCTCATCAACCACCGGATGGTCCATCTCACGGTCCAGGAGCACGGCGGACGTGTCTGCCAACAAGCCTTTTGCCCAGAGCGCCACGACAACGGCACCGAGCAGGCCGATGACTGGGTCCAGCCAAGACCATCCAAACACCCATCCACCAAAAAGTGCGGCGATGGCCAGTACAGATGTGGCCGCATCTGCCATGACGTGGACGTATGCGGACTTCAAGTTCAAATCTTGATGCTGGGCTCCGGCATGCCCGTGCCCGTCTTCGTGTCAATGCGCGTGTCCGTGTCTGTGCCCATGGTCGTGATGATGAGCTTTGCCCAAGATGAGGGCACTGATGATGTTGACGGCGAACCCAACACAGGCGATGAGGATGGCTTCCCGATAGTGAATAGGGGCGGGGGAAAACAGCCGCTCAATCGAGCCGTAGACCATGAGCGCAACGATTACCAGAAGAAAAACAGCGCTGGCGAAGCCACCAAGAATCTCCATCTTCCAAGTGCCGAATGCAAAACACCGGTCATTGGCGTGCTTTCTCGCAGCTGCATAGGCAAAAGCGCTGAGCCCGATGGCAACGGCGTGTGAGCTCATATGGAACCCGTCGGCCAGCAGAGCCATCGAGTTCGATGAAAGACCAACTGCGATTTCGACGACCATCATCACGACGGTTACCCAGGCCACCACTGTGGTGCCGCGCTGACCAGCCTCATTGCCGGAATCGAAAAGGTGGTCGTGTTGCCACCTAGCAAGGTCTGTTGCGTGCATCATCACCTCTCTAAAAAATATTCAATGCCAACTGAAGAGCTATGGCTTAGCGGAAGGACATGGCACCAAGTTGAACACGGCGCAGGAGTTGCCGCGGCCATGTATGGTCTTGCGATAGCTGAGCAATTAAAGGCCTGACGGCTGGGCCTGTTGAAGGTCACGCTACTACCCTGCGGGTTGTCGCCCGCGCGGCAAGCGGACGAGATGGGCGCGACGCGCCTAGAGGTCATGCTCTGCGCAACTCGATAGATGGTCAGGTGAACCACGAGGCGCGAAGGCAGTGACGACCGTGACGGCGACCTTGATTTGGCCAACCAACGGCTGGAGCTGGAACTCGAACAAACTCGCACTCTCGCTCCTCACCGAGCGACTTCAATCCTGGTGACGACGATGGTGCCCTTGACGTTCTCGGCACGGAACCGCACCTGTTCCCCGTCCTTGATGCCCGCAAGCATCTTCTTGTCTGAAACGGGGAACATCATCGTCATCCCGGGCATGCCCAGGTTCTCGATGGGACCGTGTTTCAGGGTGACCATGCCGGTGGCCGCATCGACCTTCTGGGCGATGCCCTCTGTGAGCTTCGTCGAAGCAGGGGCGGAGGCTTTCGCGGCGGGCATGTTCATGCCAGCTATCTGAGCGTTTGCAGCAACGGCAATGCCGAAAGTGGCGACGGCGAGGAAGTGTTGAAGCTTCATGGGAATGCTCTCCTTATCAGTTTAAAGAAGTGGCCGGAGCGGCCGTCACGAGCTGCGCCGGCGCAGCAACGGAGGAACGCCGACGACGTTGAACCAGATACCAAGCCGCCGGCATCACCAGCATGCTCAGCAGGGGAGCCGTGACCATGCCGCCGACCATCGGCGCAGCGATGCGCGTCATGACCTCCGAACCCGTGCCCGTTGCCCACATCAAGGGAAGAAGACTGGCCAGGACGACCGAAACCGTCATCGCTTTGGGGCGAACTCGCAACACCGCTCCCTCGCGGATGGCCGCCAGCAGCGTCTCCTCGTTGTCCGGTTCACCGTCTGCCAGGCGCCGGGCGTGAGCCCCCTTTAGATAGACGAGCATGACCACGCCGAACTCCGCGGCCAGGCCGGCCAACGCAATGAATCCAACGGCCGTGGCCACCGAGACAGCGTGTCCCAAGGCCCAGACCAGCCAGAAGCCGCCAATCAGGGCGAACGGAACCGCCGCCATGACCAGGGTGGCGTCGCTGAACGAGCGGAATAGGAGGTAGAGCAGGACGAAGATGACCGCAAGCGTCACGGGCACCACGACCTTGAGGCGCTCGGTAGCTCGCTCGAGGTATTCGAACTGCCCCGACCAGGAAACGGCATAGCCAGGTGGCATAGCCACTTGCTTGGCCACCGCCTTCTGCATGTCCGTGACGACGGAACGCAGGTCTCGCCCCCGCACGTCGACGTACACCCATCCCGACAGGCGCGCGTTCTCGCTGCGAACCATCGGCGGCCCATCTGCGATGGAAAGCCGCGCAACGTCTTGCAGTAGCACCGTCGCGCCCTTGGCGGTGACGAACGGCAGTGTCCTCAGCCGCTCCAGGGAGTCGCGAATTTCACGCGGATAGCGGACGTTGATGGGGTAGCGCTCTCGTCCTTGGACAACCTCTCCAACCTCGTCGCCACCAATCGCCGTCGACACAACTGCCTGGACGTCTACCACCGACAAGCCATACCGAGCTGCTGCCAGGCGGTCGACATCGACGTCGATGTATCGGCCACCGATGAGCCTCTCGGCCAATGCTGACGAGACGCCTGGCACATCCTTCACGGCGGACTCGATTTGGGTCGTCAGCCGGTCGATGGTCGCCAGGTCCGCCCCGGCCACCTTGACGCCGACGGGGCTCTTGATGCCGGTGGCCAGCATGTCGATTCGGTTTCGAATTGGTGGCACCCAGACGTTCGAGAGCCCGGGAACTTTGACGATGCGGTCGAGTTCATCGACAAGCTTGTCCGGCGTCATTCCAGGGCGCCACTGGTTTCGCGGCTTGAACTGGATGGTGGTCTCGAACATCTCCAAGGGTGCCGGGTCAGTCGCCGTGTCAGCCCGACCAGCCTTTCCGAACACGGTCGCCACCTCCGGCACCGTCTTGATGAGGCGGTCCGTCTGCTGGAGCAACTGCCCAGCCTTCGAGGCAGACAGCCCCGGAAGCGCCGACGGCATGTACAAGAGGTCTCCCTCGTTGAGCGCCGGCATGAATTCGCTGCCAAGTCGCATGACCGGAACAGCTGTCACGACGAGCATCAGGGCGGCGACAAGAAGCGTCAGCTTGGGAAAGCGCAATACCGCCTCCAACGCCGGTCGGTAGACCGCAATGAGGAAGCGCGTTAGCGGATTGGCTGTCTCCTTGGGAATTCGACCTCGTATCAGGTATCCCATCAGCACAGGCGCCAGCGTCACCGACAAGCCGGCGGCCGCCGCCATGATGTAGCTCTTGGTGAAGGCCAGCGGCGAGAACAGGCGACCTTCCTGCGCCTCGAGGGTGAATACGGGAAGGAAGGACAGGGTGATGACCAGCAGCGAGAAGAACAGCGCCGGCCCAACCTCGACCGAAGCCTCGGTGACCAACGCCCAACGCTCTGCCGCCGTCGGCAATCGGCCGTGCTCGTGCTCGAAGGCCTCCAGCTTCTTGTGGACGTTCTCGACGAGGATGACCTGAGCGTCGAGCGCGGCGCCAATGGCGAGCGCGATGCCGCCCAACGACAAGATGTTCGCGCTCAGGCCCTGCAGTCGCATGACGATGAACGCAGTCAAGAGCGCGACGGGCAGCGTGATGACCGCAACCAACGCCGACCGCAAGTGGAAGAGGAAAAGCGCGCACACCAGGGCAACCGCGATGAATTCTTCGACGAGCTTGTGCTGCAGGTTGCCGACCGCACGGTCGATGAGTTTCGACCCGTCGTAGGTCTCGACCACTTCGACGCTCGCAGGGAGGCTTGGCTTCAACGCATCGAGCTTCGCCTTGACCGCCGCGATGGTCGTGCGCGCGTTCTTACTTGAGCGCATGACGACGACACCTCCGGCGACCTCGCCCTCACCATTGAGCTCGGCGATGCCTCTGCGCATCTCGGGCCCAAGTTGCACCGTCGCGACGTCGCGCAGCAGCACGGGCGTCGCACCTGAGAGCGCGAGAGGAATGGTGCGGAAGTCCTCGAGCGACTTCAAGAAGGCGCGAGACCGAACCATGTATTCGGCCTCGGCCATCTCGACGACAGACCCACCGGAGGACTGGTTGGCGGCCTGCAGTGCCTTGACGACGACGTCCTGCGTCACGCCAAGGGCCCGCATCCGGTCGGGGTCAAGCACCACCTGGTACTGCCGAACCATGCCGCCGATGCTGGCCACTTCCGACACGTCGGGGATGGTCTTGAGCTCGAACTTCAGGAACCAGTCGTTCAGCGCACGCAGCTCGCCCAGGTCGTGCCTGCCGGTTCGGTCAATCAGCGCGTACTCGTAGACCCAGCCCACCCCGGTGGCATCGGGGCCAAGCGCCGCGGTCGCTCCGGGCGGCAGCTTGCTCTGCACCTGGTTCAGGTATTCGACGACCCGAGACCGAGCCCAATACGCGTCGGTCTTGTCGTCGAACAGGACGTATACGAACGAGTCACCGAAGAACGAATAGCCCCGCACGGTCTTGGCACCGGGCACGCTCAGCATGGTCGTCGTCAGCGGGTAGGTGACGAGGTCTTCGACAACTTGCGGCGGCTTGCCCGGATAGGTCGTCCTGACGATGACCTGTGTGTCCGAGAGGTCGGGAAGCGCGTCGACCGCGGTGTTCCTGACCGACCATAGGCCAGCTACGACCAGGAACAATGTGGCTATCAGCACCAGGACCCGGTTGCTCACCGACCATCGAATGAGCGCCGCAATCACTTAGAGTCTCCCACTCTCTGCACGTTGGCGAGCTGATAGCCAGATGGGCCGCCTTCCTTGAACTCGAAACGAACGGTGTCGCCGACCTTGATGTCAGGAAATGCCTTGGGGTCTGGCTTGCCGAAGCCCATGGTCATCGCTGGCCACTTCAGCGTCGAAATCGGGCCATGCGAAATGGTGATGCTTCCTGCGTTGATGCTCTCGACCTTGCCTTGACCAACATGAACTGTCGCAGGCGCAGGCGCAGCCACCGGAGCGGCGCTCGACGGCGCACTCGCCGATTGCGCACCCGGCGTGGCCATGTTTCCAAGCACCGAGCGCAAGCTGGCTTCCGAGTCGAGGAGAAACTGGCCGCTGGCAACGACCTTCTCTCCTTCGTTCAACCCCTGTGTCACCTCGACAGTTTCGCCCTGGTCTGTTCCGAGCTGGACGTTTCGCGCCTCGAACGCACCCGAGTCCTGGCGGACGATGACGACAGCGCGGGTTCCCGTACGGATGATGGCCTCCGAGGGAACGACCAGTCTCGAGCTCGAAGGGCCGGCAATCTGGAGCCGAAGAAGCATTCCCGGCGTTAGCTTCCCTCCTTTGTTGTCGACCTCGAACCGAGCTTGCAACGTGCGGGTGGTGCTGCTGACCTGGGGCAAGAGCTCGGACAGCTTCCCCTCGAACACCTGTGCCGGGTCGGCCTCGAGCGCCGCCTTCACCCTCTGGCCCTTCGACAAGTGAACCGCCTGCGCCTCGGGCACGTCGGACACAGCCCAGACCTTTTCGAGGCCGGCAATGCGGAACAGCGACATTCCTGGACTGACGGCAACGCCCTCTCGAACACCGAGCTCGGCGACCACGCCACTCACGGGTGCCGTGATGGTGAAGCGCGCCTGGGCTGTTCCGGTCTCTTCGCTACGCCGGATAAGAGCGTCGGGGATGGACAAAGCAAGCATGCGCTGCCGAGCCGCGTTCAGGAGGTCTTCCGATACGCCCGCCCGCTTCAGCGCCAGCAGCTCGTTCTGTGGCGCGAGCCAATCCGGCGCGAAGATGGTCGCCAGTGCTTGCCCCTTGCGAACCAGCTCCATTGGCGCTCTGACCGCCAGCTGTTCGACGTACCCGGCGACGCGAGTCTGCACAGCGACAGTCAAGCGCTCGTCGAACTGCACGCTTCCGATGGCGTCGAAAGAAGACGACACCTCCGCATGCTTGGCGGCGACGGTGCGTAGTCCCAAGTTTTGCTGAACGGACGGGCTAACCTGAATTCCAGCGCTACTGGCCTCATCGGCGTACACAGGTACCAGCTGCATGTCCATGAACGGTGACTTGCCTGGCTTGTCGAAGCGCTGGGCGGGCACCATCGGGTCGTGCCAGTACAGCACCTTTCGCTCGGCGCCGGAGGCACTGGGAGCCATCGACGAGGCAGCGCCTGCGGCCGTCGAGGATGCCGTGCCGCGGCCGGCATAGAACGCCCCGACACCAAGAAGAGCGGCACCGAGAACGGCCAGGAACATTGTTTGCGGGCGGCTCATTGCTCGCCTCCATCGGAAAGCGGCTTGAACGCCAGTTTTGCCTGTGCCTTCGCGAGGTCTCGCTGGAGCGAAAGCAGCTTGCGCCGCGCGTCTACTTCGGCGTGGCGCGCCTCGAAGAGCGTCAGCAAGCTGACCTGATTCGAGGCGTAGCCCGCGGTCGCAAGTTGCACACGCTGCCCGGCCGGTATGACGACGCTGACTTGATATCGGTCTACCCGTTGTCCAAGGCGCTCCACGTCGCTCATGAGGGCCAAGTACTCTGCGGTGGCCATTCGGCTGGCCTCGGCAAGCTCTGCCTCCGCCTTGTCGACGAGGGCCAGCTTCGAGGCAGTCTCTCGGTCTTGCCGCTGCGCAGGCGCGACCTGCAAAGGGATGCTGACGCCGAACGAGACCATGTCCGAGTAGCCGGTGCGCTGACCGTAGGAGACCTGCCAAGTCCAGTTGGGTGTGCGTTCGCTTTCCGCGACCGTGACCGCCCGCTTGGCCACATCGACGTCAAACCGCGCCGCGGCGACCTGGGGGTGGCTGGCCACGTAGGCGTCCTGCCCAGGGAGGGACGGCAATCGTGGTGTGGCGAGTTCATCGGCGCGAATGCCCACCCACCGTTGCAGCGCCACTGCCGCTTCGGCCTGCTGCTGTCGCACGTCATCGGACTCGTCCTCAGCCATGCCACGAGCGCTGGTCAGAGCCAGCACCTCCTGGCCGCTGCCGGATGCAGAAGACAGGCGTGCCTTCGAGGCCTCCAGCTCCTCGTGGGCATGGTGCTCCATCAACGTCGTCAGCTTGAGGGTCTCGGTTGCGTAGAACGCGTCCAGGTAGGCGAGCGCAGCCTGGAGGCGGGTCTCCGCAGCCGCCGCATGCACCTGAACGCCCTCGCGGTCAGCCACTGCGGCTGCCGCAGCCGTACGCGCCTCGCGCTTCTGCGCCGACAGCCATTCCTGCGAGACGCCAATGCGCTTCATCGTCATGGAGTCGCTGGTGGTTCGAAAGGCGCCTGAACCTGTCACCGGAAGGTTGTCAACACCCACCTGCAGCGTCGGGTCAGGCAGTTGGCCAGCAGCGAGTGCAGACTCAGCCGCGCTTTGGGCGCCAGACCGGGCGGAACGCGCCGTGGCAGACCGTTGCACGGCCATGTCGAGCGCATGGTCGAGCGTGAGCGGTGCCGTCTGCGCGAACGCGGGCAACAATACGGCGGTCAGCACGACCGCACGCAGAACTTGGGGATACATGAAAGCTCCGAGGACAACGAGGCGTTGGCCAGCGAGCGGACGTGCCGCGCCGGCGCGAGTCGGTCGACGGAGGGGTCAGACTCGAAGTCTGAGGGTGTAGAGGAAAAGCGGGTCGGGCGGCGGCCGTGCCTCGGGCGTCGAGGCGAACGGCGTCGCAACCGCATGGTCTGCATCGAGCGCGAACGGGAGTTCGAGCACCTGCACGACCATCGGCAGCGACGCCACTGGCAGCTTCACGGCTTCGAACGACTGCGGCGCACTCGTCGAATGCTCGTGACAAAGGGCAGGCTGTGCCTCGTCCATTCCATCGCAGTGCATGCCCGACGCTGCCATCTCTGCCATCGCTGCGGCCTGGGCTTCCGCCGGACAGCTGTAGCTCGCCATCGCCAGCTGTGAGAACAGCAGCGACAAGACCACGAAGAACGCGGTGGTTAGGCGGTGGGCACGACGATGGAGCATGAGCAGCCGAGTTTAGCGGTTGTTCTTTATCCGCGCTCAGCCGGCTCCGAGGAATGTCGATTGCTCGGGCGTTCGCATGAACGTCATGACGTGGCTACGCGGGCGCTGGCTCGCTCGATTCGTGACAGGAGTGGTCTTGATAACCTTCCTGCCGCTGACGAGCGTCATGGCGCAGTGCGAGCTCGTGTGCGCTCTCGAAGCATCGGCACAATCGGCCAGCCATGCCGAGCATGCAGCCAGTGTGCGACATATGCATCACGCGCATCACGTGCACCATGCGCAGCACGAGCCTGTCAAGGCGCTCGACCATGCGTCGATGCAGCACGCCGGCGCCTGCCACCTCGCGGCCATACCTGTTCTTGCCACTGATGAGCCTGGCAAGGCGCCCATTCCAGTCACTCCAGACTGGGTGCCGGACTCAAGGTCGACACCGCTCTCCCTCGTTTGGCCACCACCCGAGCACCCGCCCCGCTCTTGAAGCCCCCTTCGAACGCCGTGACTGTGCCGCTGGAAAGGCGCGGTCAGCTCCATCCCGTGTCGATTCAAGGAGTCTTCTCATGGCCAACCAAGTCAATCAAGCCTGTATCGCTGCCTGTAACTCGTGCGCAGATGCGTGCGACCTTTGCTCAACCGCCTGCCTGCAGGAGCAGGACGTCAAGATGATGGCGCGGTGCATCGCACTCGATATCGACTGCGCAGCGATATGCCGCCTGTCTGCCGCCTACATGGCTCGCGGCAGCGAGTTCGCCGCGCAGCTCTGCCGGGTTTGCGCAACCATTTGCCAAGCGTGCGGCGACGAGTGCAGCAAGCACCAGGCTGAGCACTGCCAAGCCTGCGCGACAGCGTGCCGCCAGTGCGCGGAAGAGTGCGGGCGAATGGCTGCCTGAGCGCCCACGCTCGACGCAATGCACCTCTGCCGCACAGGCAGCTTCTTCCGCCAGCCTGAAAGGCTGGCGGACTGACCCCTATTTCTGGAGATAACCATGGTCAACACCAAAGCGGCCGCCCTCGCGGCCTGTTTGCCTCTGCTCGCTGCGCTTCCCGCCCATGCCGACGAGCCCGGCGCAGGCCAGACGGCGAAGTTTGAAGTCAGTTTCATGGAGATGGCCATCGACCATCACTTTTCGGCGCTACGCATGACCGAGCTCGCCGCAGGAACCGATGTGCAACGCAACGCGGCGCTGAGCCCAAACGAAGGAACGTCGCCGACGCCAGGATTTCCGACCACCACTGCAAAGGGCACGCTCGACGACCTGAAGTCCCTCGCGCGCCGAAACAACCGGATGCAGCGAGAGGAAATCATGACGATGCAGAACCACCTTCGCGACTGGTACCGCATCCAGTACCAGCCGCGCATCCGCCCAGACAACGCCGTGCAAATCGCCATCCTCGAGCGTACGCAACCCGGTGACGACTTCAATCACGCGTTTTACGAGGTCTTCAGTCGGCACCACTACACGCTGATGGAGCCCGTCAATGGTTGCATGACAGGCATCGACCTCTCGCACGAAGAGTTGCGCCACGAATGCGAGCAGATGTGGCACAGCCAGATGTCGGACATCGAGATGATGCGAATGGAGCTGAAGCGGCACTTTGGCATCGTTGACTATCAGCCGTTCCGCAACCTGTCGCCGCTGGAAGGCGACCATGGCCTGCCTCGCGGCGACCACAGCGGCGGACAGTAAGCGACACGTGCTCGCGATGCGCAGGCGTTCGAGCTTCGCGAGCTCTACTCAGACCAAAAGGAGAACAACATGGAAAGCAACATGCATCCCTACAGACGATTCCTTGCCATGGTCGCAGTTTCGACCATCGTGATGTTTGGCCTCATGTACCTCAACACTTACGAGGTCGACCACGTCTTCTTCAGCCAGACGCGGGCCTGGATGGCCCTGGTCATGGGTGCGACCATGGCCGTCATCATGCTGGGCTTCATGCTTCACATGCTGACCAACAAGAAAGCAAACGTGGCAATCGCCGTCGCCAGTGCGGTCGTCTTCGTCCTCTCTCTTTGGCTGGTCAGAAGCCAGGCGACGGTCGACGACGTCAGCTACATGAAGGCAATGATTCCGCACCACTCGATTGCCATCATGACCAGCAAGCGAGCGAACATCACCGACCCGCGCGTGCGCAAGCTCGCTGACGGCATCATCGAGGCTCAGGTCAGGGAGATTGGCGAAATGAAGGGTCTCATCGCTGACCTCGAGCACAAGAAGTAGGCCGTGCTCAACCGGCGTGCTGGATGGAAGTCACCGTCAGCACGTCGCCCGGCTGCTCGGCATGGAACTTCACCTTGTCGCCCGTGTGAAGTCCTTCGAGCAGTTTTGGCGTTGCGGCGTGGAAGACCATGGTCATTCCCGGCATGTCGAGGTTCTCGATGCGGCCATGTTTGAGCGTCACGGTGCCTTGAGCAGCATCGACCTTTCGGACCTCCCCCTCCGTCAGAATGAGCGCGGCTGAGGCAGGCGTCGATGCACTGTCTGCGGCGGCAGCGGCCCCAGGCCCTCCGGCTTGTGCATGAGCTACGGTGGCAAGCGATGCGGCCGCGGCCGCGATGAGTAGGCGAGAGACGTACATTGTAGATTCCGTTTGAAAAATGAAGAGGTTGGTCGAGAAGCGACTTCAACTGCCAGGGAGTTCGGTGGTGCTGAGAAATGCCGCCGCCACCAGCACCAGCAACAGTGCGAGTAACTCCGACCGAAGAACGAGAATAAGGCGCTTGCGCCAATGAGATGCGTCGGTTTGCCGAGAGCCCGCCTCGAGCAAGAGTCTGGGCATGACCACGAAGCGGTTGAACCCGCCCAACATTGCCGCGGCGCCCACAAACAGCAGCTTGACCAGCAACGCTTGGCCGTACGCCGACCAGACGTAGGTCTCGAATGAGCCAACGGCCGCCCATCCCCGCCAGACCTTGAAGGCGCCCGTCAACACGATGCCCACCAAGGTGCCGGTCGCGGTGCTGGACATCAGCGCAACCCACCGCGCGGCGAGCGTCCTTTCGGCTGAAGCGGAGAGAGCATCCGGGAGCTTGAGCATCGCTCCCGCTGCGACGATGCCGACCCATAGACACACCAGCACCAGGTGCAGCCAGTCCACTGCGACGGCCAGCGTGAAGTCACCTTCACTGCCTGCATGCGAGACAGCGCTTCGCGTCAACGCGAACGTAGCCATCGCGGCCAGGCCCGCTACCAACGGCCTCCCATACTCGCCCGTCGGCCTTGCGTTGAGAAGCAGCAGTCCACCGACAAGCCAGGCGCCCAGCCCAAGAAGCCAGGCGTGCCCGAAGTGCGACCTCGACAGCAGCGTTACCAGTGTGGTTCCGGCTGAAAGAAAGCCGGTGTCGCCCATGATTGCAGCCTCTACCCAGGCAGCGGCAAGGATGCCTAGCAACCCGATGGCGAGGCCTGTTCGACGAAGCGCCAACCCTTGCTCACCCGTTCGCTTCTGCCAAGGCATTGGCGAGGACGAGGACGTCCTCCCAAGCCACAGCTGTGAAGCCGCCGAGCCCAGACATAGCGCCAGCCCAAGATGGATGGCAACCAAGGTCATCAAGGTCAGGGTGTGGAGCAAGGCCTCGGACATCACTTGACCGTGAAGCGAATTTCGCCCTTGGTGTGATGGCCGTCGTGGCCCATCGTCGTCCACTGGGCCTTGTAGTCGCCGGGGGCGAGCTTGGGCAGGCGCTGAACGAGGGTCTTGTCGTCCGCCGGGTCGGCTGCGACCGAGTCGAGCGTGACAGCGGTCTCGCCTGGCCCGGTGAGCTTGACGGTGCTCATCGACGTCTCGACCGGCTCGTTGTATTGCAAACGCAGCTCGGCAGGGGCCGAGGCAACGGCGGCACCATTGGCCGGCGACGACGTTTGCAGCTTGGCGTGAGCGAGCGCGAGGCCGCAGACGAGCGAAAGTGCCGTAAAGGAGAGCGTGCGTTTCATTAGAGTACCTTTCAGTGGTGGGAGAGGACGTTGAGGGAAGCCAATCGAATCAGTGTTCGCCATGCCCAGTCGGTTTGTGAACTTGCAGCGTGCTTTCATCGGCAGGAGGCTGAGGTGTCCTGGGTGCGGGTTCGATGTCGGCAGCCGTGTACTCACGCGCAACAGTGCCGGCGGGATGCTTGAACCAGCCGGGGTCACGGTAGTCACCCGGCGCAACGTCGCGTCGCACCTTCACGACGCTGAACATGCCGCCCATCTCCAGCGACCCAAAGGGGCCATCGCCCCCCATCATCGGCAGCGTGTTTTCGGGCAGGGGCATCTGCATTTCCGCCATGTCAGACATGCCGCTAGAGCCCATCGCCATGTAGTCCGGGACGAGCTTGGAAATGCGCTTGGCAACGTCTCGCTGGTCGACGCCGATGAGGTTGGCCGCCGAATGCGACATCGGCCCCATCGTGTGGTGCGACTTGTGGCAGTGGATGGCCCAGTCCCCCTCGATGGCATCGAACTCGATGGCCCGCATCTGACCCACGGCAATGTCGGTCGTGACCTCCGGCCACCGAGCCGACTTCGGGACCCATCCGCCATCGGTGCCGGTGACCTCGAAGTGCGGGCCGTGCATGTGAATGGGGTGGTTCGTCATCGTCAGGTTGCCGATGCGCACGCGTACACGGTCGCCGGCGCGCGCCACAAGCGGGTCGATTCCGGGGAAGACGCGGCTGTTCCACGCCCAGATGTTGAAGTCGGTCATCTCGCTGGTGCGTGGGGTGGCAGCCCCGGGGTCTATGGCGTAGCTCGACATCACGAATGCGAAGTCGCGGTCGACCCTCAACTGGCGCCTGTCCTTCGGGTGGATGATGAACAGGCCCATCATCCCCATCGCCATCTGAACCATCTCGTCGGCGTGGGGGTGGTACATGTGCGTTCCCGGGCGCTGCAACTCGAACTCATAGACGAACGTCTTTCCGGGTGGAATCTGGGGCTGGGTCAGCCCGCCGACACCGTCCATGCCGTTGGGGACGAGCACGCCGTGCCAATGCACGGTCGTGTGCTCGGGCAGCTTGTTGGTCACGAAGATGCGCATCTTGTCGCCCTCGACCGCCTCGATGGTCGGGCCAGGACTCGAGCCGTTGTAGCCCCAAAGGTTGGCCTTCATGCCCGGCGCGAGCTCTCGCACCACCGGCTCGGCGACCAGGTGGAACTCCTTGACGCCATCCTTCATGCGCCAAGGCAGGCTCCAGCCGTTGAGGGTGGCGACCGGGTTGTAAGGGCGACCGTTGGGCGGTAGCTGCGGCGGCTGCATCGTCGGTGAAGACTGGCTCGCCGCCCCCGGCAATGAGGCGGCTCCGACACGGCTCACAACGGCCGCGCCCAGCATCGTGGCGCTCGCGGCCTTGAAGAAGTTTCTGCGATTGGTCATTTGAATCTAGCTCAACGGTTGCTGGGAGCGCGTTCGACTGGCGGGCTGCCGGCCAGTGACGCTTGCAGGCGTGTCTGTGCCTGCCAGAAATCGCGCTGCGCCTGCACGGACGCGGTGACCGAGTCGATTTGGTTGCGTGCGTCGGCCAGCAGCTCGAAGACGTCGATGAGCATCCCGTTGTAGCGAAGCTGGTTCTCCTCAGCGATGCGCTTGCGCGTCGGCACCACCTCGTCGATGAGGCGTCGGGCGACGTCATGAGCCGACCGGTAGGCGGCGTAGGCCTCGCGAACCTGCGACTGCGCGTTCACGGCCTGCGCAGCAGCCGCATCGACCGCTTGGCGGTACTCGAGTTCGGCGCGCCTGCGGTTGACGGCTCCAAAGTCGAAAATGGGCAGTTCGACCTGAACCTCGACACCGTGCTCCGTAGGCTGACCCGTCTGGGACTTGTTTTGCCAACCCACGTCCAGGGCGTTGACGTAGCCCGTCACCTGGGTCAAACCCAAGCGACGCGCCGTCGCGTCGACGTCTCGCTTCGCCATGAGGACGTCGAGTCTGTGGTCTATCGCGGCCTGCTCCGCCTCTTTTTGCGCGGCCAGGGCGTCGGGGACATCGGGCAACCTATCGGGCAGCTTCAGCGCCGTCGCCTGCTCACTCGTCAGCTCCAACGCGCGCACAAGACGCTCATAGCTGGATACTGCCACCTGCTGCACCTTGGAGCGCTCCAACGCCGTCTGCGCATAGAACGCGTTCTCGCGCAGCTCATCGAGCTTGGACAGGTTGCCTGCTTTGGACATCCTCGAGGCGAGCTCGCGCGAAGCCTGCGCAGTTTCCATGACTTGCGACGAGTAGCCGACCAATTGCGCCGCCGCCACGGCGTCGAAGAAGGCTTCGCGGGCCTCGGTCGCGACCTGGACGGCTTGGGCCGCCGCCTTGAGCTGGGCGCGTTCGAACTGCGCGTTGGCCAAATGGCTGCGCGAGGGCAGAGTCAGGAGACCGAGCAGGTTGAACAGCACCGAGCGGTCAACCTCCAGCGCCCCTCCGCCGGCGAGCCGGCTTAGAGAGAGCTGCGGTGCCGATATCCGGCCTGCTTCGACCTTGTCCGCTTCGGCCAGGCCAAGCTCGGCGAGGTCGGCCTGTAGGCTCCGGTTGTTCACCAGCGCTACCTGGACAGCCGTCTCGGGGGTGAGAGGCGCCTTCAGGAGCTCCTGGGTTGTGCGGCCGGCGGACTCCCTTTCGGCGTCCGTTCTCTGGTAGCCCACTTGCTGGCCGAGACGTTCCTGGGTGAGCGTGGACACGTTGCCCATGCCGCCGTCCGGCGAAAAGGATGCGCAGCCTGCCAAAGCGACGAGCGACGCGGCCAGGAGGAGCACCCTCGCGGACACGTCACTGCGACTGTTGCGATGACGCGGTTTGGAAGAGCGGGCACGCGAGGCGCACCGCTCCGCCGACACCGCGGCCGGCGTTGATTTCAAGTCGTACATGTTCGAGCAAGTGACCATCGCGCTGCTGAGCGCGCGGGGCTCGCGGCAATGCGCGAGCGACTTCCGGCCTCACGCGGAGGCCTCGATGGGTCAGATGCTTCGGGGAGGCCGCTCTTGGCCCTCTGAAACGAAGGCCGGAACGCCCGCGGTCAGCGGCGGGAACTCGCTCGAAGAGGCTTCGAGCGGTACAACGGTCAGCGAGAAGGTCGGCGCGTTCGCACTGGCGGTGCAGCTCGCGCAGCAAACGCTGCATTTGCCGCCCTCATGGTCGAGGTGGGCGCCGTGCGCAGGGTCTGCGGCTGCCACAACGTGCATATGGCCCATCCCGGCCGCTTCTGAGTGGCCATGCACATGCATGTGCTTGCCGGAAGCAGAGTGGGCGTGCGGGGAGCCGTCCGGACACACAGCCGCTGCCGCGATGGCGCCCCGAAGGGGAACCAGCACGGCCAGGAGCACGAGCAGCCAGATGCGCAGAAGCTTCACGAGGAGCGGATTGCGGACAACGAAACAGCAATCATCTTAATGCTTGCCACTGTGGGAAGGTCAACCGTCAGTGCTTTCCGGGCTTGAGACCCGCCGTGCGGGAGCTCGTCGCGGTTCCGCCGGGAGCCAGGACGGCATCAGACTCGAGAGACTCGATGATGGGACATTCCGGTCGGTCGTCGCCATTGCAACAGTGCACGAGGTGCTCCAACGTGGCCTTCATGGCGTGGAGCTCCTTGAGCTTCGCTTCGAGCTCCTCGATGTGTGCCTGTGCTAGCGCGCGAACCTGTCGGCTCGGGCGCTTGCGGTCATGCCAGAGCGCGAGCAACTCCCGAATCTGTTCGATTGAGAAGCCGAGGTCACGCGCCTGGCGTATGAACCGGAGCGTGTTGACCTCGTTGTCCGTGTATTGGCGATAGCCTGACTCAGAGCGAGTGGCCTCGGGAAACAGGCCCACGCTCTCGTAGTGCCGAATCATCTTGGCCGAGACCCCTGAGGCCTTGGCTGCGTCACCGATGTTCATGATGTCTGGTCTGGTCTGAAATGAATGTTGTGCTGAATGCACCGGATGCGCCGACTTGCTGGGTCGACCACGGTGGAAGCTTCGCACGTATCTTCGCAGTTCCAACGCTGGGAACGTCCATCTCGGCTGGAAATTGTGCCTTCCTCCTAAGTGGATACCTGAGACGGCATGTTGACCTTCCAACGGTTGGAAGCCACAAGATTCGCATCAGACATTTGAGTTCAGGAGCAAGCGATGTACGAATTCCAAGTGAGAGACATGACCTGTGGACACTGCTCAAGCGCCATTACTGCCGCCGTGAAGTCGGTCGACCCCACAGCGGAAGTAAAGGTCGACCTGAATGCACATCTTGTCCAGGTCAGCTCGGCCTCCATAGGACCCGGCCAAATTGCCAAGGCCATCGAAAGCGCAGGCTATACGCCCACGCGCTCGCCAGATGCCAACAGTGCTGCTGCCACAAGCCCGCCCCAACGGGCCACCGGGTCTTGCTGCGGTCGCTGCCGCTGAGCACGCCTCGGCTTGACTCGGCGCGGCTCGTCAGGCGTAGCACTTGCACCGGCAGATGTCGGTGCTCTGTCAGCAGCACTGCCGAGCTCGGGTCGCCCTCGAATCAGAAAAGGAGTACCACATGCCCGTTTCTAGTCACATGCAGCACGGCCAAGACAAGGATGTGCCTGATGGCCAGGGCTCTTCGATGGGAAGCGGGGGCCAGGCGCACGGTGCGCATTGCTGTCACTCCACCCATTCCCCTCACACGAGTCTGGCGCAACACAACCATGGGTCTGCGCCATTGTCGATAACTTCCAGGCCGCAAACGGCGGTGGCCGAATACACCTGCCCCATGCATCCAGAGGTGCGGCAAGCCGGTCCGGGCCAGTGCCCAATCTGCGGAATGGCTCTTGAGCCGGTGCTGGTCACACTTGACCAGCAGGAAAGCCCTGAACTGCACGACATGACTCGGCGCCTCTGGATTGGCGTGGCACTCACGCTGCCTGTCTTCCTGCTCGCCATGAGCGAGCATCTCTTTCGAACGCACCTGGTGGCTGCAGAAGCATCCAACTGGATACAACTGGTGCTCGCGACGCCTGTCGTGCTCTGGGCAGGATGGCCGTTCTTCAGCAGAGCTGCCGCCTCGGTCAAGAACCGAAGCTTGAACATGTTTTCGCTGGTCGCCCTCGGGACGGGCGCAGCCTGGACGTACAGCGTCATCGCAACGGTTCTACCCAACGCCTTTCCGGCAGCTTTTCGTGACCATGCAGGCGCCGTCGGGGTGTATTTCGAGGCGGCTGCGGTCATCACGGTTCTCATCCTTCTGGGCCAGGTGCTCGAGCTACGGGCGCGCGAGAAGACGTCGGGAGCCATCAAGGCACTGCTCGGCCTTGCGCCCAAGAGCGCCATTCGCGTCTCGGCGGAGGGCGCCGATGAGACAGTGCAGGTCGACAGCATCGCAGTCGGCGACCTTCTGCGTGTTCGGCCCGGCGAGAAGGTCCCGGTCGACGGTGTGCTGACCGAAGGGAAGGGCAACCTCGATGAGTCGATGGTCACGGGCGAGCCTGTTCCGGTTGCCAAGGCTGTCGGCTCCAAGGTCACCGCGGGCACGCTCAACCAGACCGGCGGGTTCGTGATGCGGGCCGAGAAGGTGGGCGCCGACACGATGCTGTCCCAAATCGTGCAGATGGTGGCGACCGCTCAACGCAGCCGAGCACCCATCCAGCGTACGGCCGACCGGGCCGCTGCCTGGTTCGTACCAGCCGTCATCGTGGTTGCCGCGCTCACGTTCGTAAGCTGGCTGATATGGGGTCCTTCACCCGCATTCAGCTATGCGCTCGTCAACGCGGTGGCCGTGCTCATCATCGCGTGTCCCTGCGCCCTGGGTCTGGCCACCCCGATGTCCATCATGGTGGGCGTTGGCAAGGGTGCCCAGAATGGCGTGCTCGTGAGGGATGCCGAGGCGCTCGAGAAGATGGAGCGGGTCGACACCCTGGTCGTCGACAAGACCGGCACCCTGACCGAGGGACGGCCCAAGGTGGTTTCGGTCAGCCCGGCGCCCGGGTTCACGGAAGCAGACGTGATGCAAAGCCTGGCCAGCGTCGAACGCGCCAGCGAGCATCCTCTTGCCATGGCCATCGTCGCCGAGGCACAAGCACGCAAGCTCACGCTTTGCGCGGTGGAGGACTTCGACTCTCCGGCCGGCAAGGGCGTGGTCGGCGTCGTGCAGGGCAAGCAAGTCCTGTCCGGAAGCGCGAAGTTCTTGGCTGAGCGTGGCGTCGACACGCAGAGCCTGTCGGAGGCTGCAGAAGCCGAGCGGCGGCGTTCCGCAACGGTCATCTTCGTAGCGGTGGACCAACGGCTCGCCGGTTATGTGGCCATCGCCGACCCCATCAAAGCAAGCACGGCGGAGGCTTTGCGCCGGCTCAAAGCCGCAGGGCTTCGCACCGTCATGTTGACGGGAGACGGCAGAACGACCGCTGAAGCCGTAGGCCGGGAACTCGGCATCGACGAGGTGGTGGCGGACGTGCTTCCCGATGGCAAGGCGCAGGCTGTAGAACGCCTGCAGGCCGAGGGGCGGGTGGTCGCCATGGCTGGAGATGGCGTCAACGACGCACCCGCTCTGGCACGCGCTACCGTTGGAATCGCCATGGGCACGGGGACTGACGTCGCGATGGAAAGCGCGGGCATCACGCTCCTGCAAGGTGACCTCATGGGTATCGTTCGAGCCAAGGCCTTGTCGCATGCCACCATGAGGAACATTCGCCAGAACCTCGTGTTGAGCTTCGTCTACAACGGCGCCGGTATCCCTCTGGCAGCAGGCGTGCTCTACCCGTTCACGGGCCTTCTGCTATCGCCCATCGTGGCCGCTGCTGCGATGGCACTGTCCTCGGTCAGCGTGATTGCGAATGCCCTCCGGCTTCGAGCCGCCAAGGTCGAAGCCTGAGGGGTTTGCGCCCAGCAGCCGGACGACTACAGCCGGCCTTGCAAGAACACCATGGTCGACGTGGGGTGCTTGCCGTAGTAGGGGTCGAGCGGACTCGGCGCATCGGCGATGCCGACGAGCCCGCCGATGCCCCAACTGGCCTTGCCGGTCTTTGCGAAGTCGTAGATGTAGCCGACGCTCACCTTGCGAATGCGAAACTTCTCGCCGGCGAGCGGCTGGCCATCCTGGAATAGCTCGTTGTTGAGCACCTGCTCGAAGCGCCCGAAGACGGTGTGCTTCTCGTAGGCAACCAGCGTCGACTCGAGCAGCCACCCGGGCAACCGCTCCGACACATCGGGCCCGGAACGGTAGTTCTGCCCCCAAGCCAGCGTCGTCTGCCAGGGCCCGGCACTCGTATCGGCCTGGTAGGTGGCGGACGCCGTCGTTCGACGAACCCGAATGTCCGGCTCAAGCTGCTCGGGACTCTTCAGGTCGCCATAGCTGACCTGCATCGACCATTGCGTCGTCGGGTTGTACGACAGCCTCGTGGACCACGAGTCGAACTTGCGGGTCTCGATGTCCCAGCGGTTCTCGTCCGGTTCCCGGCCATTGAATGAAGACGCTTCGAGCTTGAAGGGGCCCTTGCTCGCGCCCAGGGTCACGACTCCGAAGGTGATATGAGTCGAATCGAGCCAATGGTGCGTGAGCGGTGCCTCAGGATTGCGCATGCCCGAGAAGCGGTGCATGAACGCCGACGGCCCGAGCGCCGGCTCTCCGGGCAGCCCTCCGTAGAGGTAGACGGCACTGTCCTGTCCCACCGGCAGGCTGTAACTTGCGGACAGCTCCATGAAGGCGTCATGAGGATGCTGACGGTCGACGAGCGGCGTCGTCCCGTTAGCGGTCTCGCCAGTCTCGAACAGCAACGGATAGCCACTCTTGCCCATCGTGGGGTCGAGAGAGAGCATGGCTCGAAGTCCCAGCTTGCCATCACCGAGCGGGCGCTGGGCCATCAACATGGCCATGCTCTCGGTGAACGTCTTGTCGTCGCCCCGAGGGCCGCTCTGCTTGTCGTAGATGCCGTTGATGAAGCCGTGCACCATCATCATCCAGTCACCTTTCATCAGCATCACGCCCTCCATGGGCGTGGCGTCGGGTTGCCAGCTGGTTCCCGAGCCTTCCCGAGTCATCGGGTACTCGCCGAACGCGCTCTCCATCTTCATGCCACCTTGCTGCGGCATCTTCACGCCGGGCATCGAGGGCATGTCGTGCTGGCCCATGTCGTGGCCGGACTGCTGGCCTTGCATGCCGTTCATACCGTTCATACCGCTGCCAGAGGTATCTTGCGCGGCTGCGGGTTCGGCCTCCAGCGCCATGAAGACGGTCACGGCGAGGGCAGTGGCAGTCAGAGAAGCCGCGCGATGGCGCAGCGGTTTGGTCTTGGGGACGTGTTCCACGGAGTTTCTCCTCAGGCAGCTGTCACGTCGAGTCGAGAATTGGAACGACTCGCCGACGACGCCCGAAATTAGATAAGCAGCGACGCTTCATCGCGCTGCCGGACAGAAGAGCTTTAAGCGGGCACGCCCGGCCTGGGCTTCTGCTCTGGAGGAGGCCACTCAAGGGAGATATACGACACGTCCGATGCTCGTTGCCACGTTTGCGGTAGCCACGCGGCGGCCAGCGGCGTGTTCACGTGGCCAACCACCGGAAGCTGGAGCTGCAGCGGGTGGCATGTGCCGCTGTGACCGGTTTCACTGCTCGGATGATGGTGGGCGGCCAATGCGACGTTTTCGTGCTCATGGTCCGTCGAATGTGAGTGCTGGTGTTGATGCTCGGCCATCGGCTCCGCGGACGCGCTTCCCGACATGACGACAGACGAGCCTGCGACGGAGCACGCTGCGTCACACGCCAGTGCTGACGTGGAGGTGGCCAGGAACGAAACAATGGCGAAGACAAGCAGCGCGGCTTTTGCACGACGCCACAGTTTCCAAAAGCCAAGCACGCAGACTCCTCAGAATGCGGTCTTGGCGGCAATCGTCGTTCCCCATAGCCGGCGAGGCATCGTCCGACTGAAGGTAAGTCAGCGCCTCACGGGGACGGCTCTGTCGTTTGCGGCGACGCAGAGCCAGCCGGATGGCATGCGCAAGCGCTTTCCTCCGCCGCGGCCATGAACGACTCTAGGATGACGCAAGGATGTGACCCGTTGCCATCGCAACTACGTCGGAGAGCCACCAACTGCTCCTCGAGATTGGTGAGAGCATCCACCCGCTGCTTGACGAGAGCGATGTGCCTGTCGAGCAGCTCGTTGACTTGTCCGCACGATTGGTCGGGCGCGGCCGCGAAGTCGAGCAGCTGTCGAACCTCGAGCAGCGGGATGTCTAGGCTGCGACTGTGGCGGATGAAGTTCAGGCGGGCAAGGTGCTTCTCCTCGTACCGCCGGTAGCCGGAGGCCTCGCGCGCGGGCTCTTCGAGCAGCCCCTCCCGCTCGTAGAAACGGACGGTCTGGACGTCACACCCAGCGCGCTTGGCCAGCTCGCCAATCTTCACAGAAGCCCCTCTCGCGTCACGCTCTTGACTCTCTACCGAGTATAGGGTTTCCAATGAACGGTCGCCTGAGAATGCCTTTCACATGTCTGCCAGCTGCTGCTCGAACTCCGCCTGCTCCAAGCCCCCCGTCGACCCGCGCTACCGCAAGGTACTCTGGGTCGCGCTGACGCTGAACGCAATCATGTTCGCTGTCGAGCTCGCGGCATCCTGGCAGTCGGGCTCCGTCTCCCTCCTGGCCGACTCCATTGACTTCTTCGGGGACGCCGGCAACTACGCCATCAGCTTGGCGGTACTGGGCATGGCGATGGCCGCGCGTTCCAAGGCCGCGGTGTTCAAGGCCGCCTGCATGGGGGCGTTTGGTGTGTTCGTGCTCACCAAGGCAGCCTGGAACCTGCACACGGGCGCTCCGCCGGAAGCGGCGACGATGGGCATCGTTGGCTTTGTCGCGCTCGCAGTGAACGGCACGGTGGCAGCGCTGCTCTACCGTTTTCGTACCGGGGACGCCAACATGCGCTCTGTCTGGATTTGCTCGCGCAACGATGCGCTGGGCAACATTGCCGTGATGCTGGCCGCCCTCGGCGTCCTTGGTACCGGCAATGCCTGGCCGGACTTGCTGGTTGCAGGCGTCATGGGGGTTCTGGCCCTTTCTGGCTCTTGGTCGGTACTAAAACAGGCTCGGGTCGAGCTGCGCTCCAATCTCGCCTGACGGGCGGCGACCCCGCCGCCTTCACTTCCACTTCATGCGTCCCAGGTGAGCATCGTCGGTCAAAAATAGAATGAGTCTCATTCCTGCTACGTTCCCCAATATGGCCAACTTCGCGCGACTGTTCAGCCTCAGCGCCCTTGCAGCGTTCCTGTGCGTAGTGGCGGCGCCGTCGCACGCCGCCGAAGCTGACGTTCGTCGGGTGTGGCAGCTGCTCGACTACCTCTCTGTCGACTATGCTGGCGCGGTCAAGGACGGGGCTGTCGTCAGCGCGTCCGAGTTTTTGGAGATGAAGGAGTTCGCGCATTCCAGCCGAGAGAAGCTGGCGGCGCTGGAGCCGAAACCCGAGCAGGCAGCTTTGGTCAAGGAAGCGGACGCGCTGTCGGCCGCCATCGAGGCGAAGGGCAGCGCTGAGACCGTCTCAGCTCTGGCAAAGGGCTTGGCCAATCACCTGCTCGCGGTCTACCCGGTGCCAGTCGCGCCTGCCGCAGTACCGGACATCAAGTTGGGCGCGAAGGTATTTCAGGCCCAGTGCTCTGCATGCCACGGCGCGACGGGCAACGGCGATGGGCCCATCGGCCTGCAGCTGAACCCGCACCCTGTGGCCTTCACGGACACCCAGCGCGCCCGCCAACGCAGCGTCTTTGCCCTTTATCAGGTGGTGACCCAAGGCATCAGCGACACCCCGATGCCAAGCTTCGCGCAGCTTCCGGAAAGTGAACGCTGGGCCGTCGCGACCTACGTTGGCGGGTTCGCCCACAACGCCGCAGCGCAAGCCCAAGGCGAATCCCTCTGGAAGTCTGACGAAAAACTGCGCAGTCAGGTCGGTGGCCTGGACGGCTTCGTCAAGCTCACGGAAGCCGACTTGGCCAAGAGCGTTGGCTCGGACAAGGCTGCGGCGGTGTCCGCCTACCTGCATGCGAACCCGCAAGCCCTGACCACGGAGCACGCGACTAGCTTCGCGCTCGCACGCCAGCGACTTCGCGAGAGCGTGCAAGCCTACTCGAGCGGCGACGCCAAACATTCAACCGAATTGGCCTTGTCGTCCTACCTGGACGGCGTGGAACCCTTGGAGCAGGCGCTTGCCGCCCGCGACAACGCACTGAAAGAGCGGATTGAGACCGCCATGAGCGGCTTCAGGTCGCTCATCGAGCAGCGCGCACCGGTGGCCCAGCTGCAACAGCAGGCGGCCGCCATCGACGCGCTCTTCTCGTCAGGCGAATCCATCCTGGGGCATGGCGCCGGCGACGCCTCCGCCGCCTTCTTCGGCAGCTTCACCATCCTCCTTCGAGAAGGCATCGAGGCGCTCCTCGTCGTCGTGGCCATGATTGCGTTCCTGAGGAAGGCAGAGCGCCCCGACATGCTGCGCTACGTACATGTCGGATGGGTCGGCGCGCTTGGTGCGGGCGCCGTTACCTGGGCGATTGCCACCTTCCTCGTGGGCATCAGCGGCGCCAATCGGGAAGTGACCGAGGGGCTCTCCAGCCTGTTCGCAGCGGTGGTCCTCTTGAGCGTCGGCATGTGGATGCATCAGAAGAGCGTCGCCGGCCGGTGGCAGGTCTACCTCCAGGCGAAGCTTTCGGCGGCGCTGACCAAGCAGTCCGCCTGGTTCATGTTCGGCCTGTCTTTCGTCGCGGTGTACCGAGAGGTCTTCGAGACCATCCTGTTCTACGCGGCGCTCTGGGGGCAGGGAAACAACGGCGCAATTCTCGGGGGCCTGGCCGCGGCCGCACTTGCCCTGGTGGGACTGAGCTTCGCACTCCTGCGGTACAGCGCAAAGCTTCCCATCGGCAAGTTCTTTTCGTTCAGCTCGATGCTGGTTGCGCTGCTTGCCCTGGTGCTGACGGGCAAGGGCATAGCCGCCCTCCAGGAGGCAGGTTGGGTCGGCGCACATGCGCTTGCTGTGCCTCGCATCGACCTCCTGGGCATCTATCCGTCGGCACAGACTCTGTTGGGTCAGCTGGTGGTGCTAATCATCCTGGTGGTCGGATTCACGATGAACGCTCGCGGTCCCCGAGCGCCTCGTTCGACGGCGGCCTGAATCCGTCGCATCACTTCGCCGACAATCCAAGCATGCGTCGTTTCATTGCGCTCCTCTTTGCGGTCGCGCTGCTGTTCCAGATGAGCTGGTCAGTGGCGGCTACGTATTGCGAGCACGAAACGTCCTCGAAGGCTTCCATGCACTTCGGACACCATGTCCATGTGCACAAGTCGAGCGAAGCGAAGAAGACTGTGAATAACAAGTTCGCGGTCGACGACGACTGCAGCTACTGCCATGCGTGGCACGCAGCCATCATCCCTATGGCGCCACCGAGTGCCGCGCCGGACGCCTCCGCGACGGGCGAGTTCTCGCAACCGCTCCTGCACGGGTCAGCCACGGCCCGAGCCCCTGACCGCCCACAGTGGCCTCGTCTCGCTTAGCCGGCGAGACGGACTTCTCCCTTCCAACGCCCGTCTCGTCGAATCCTCGGTTCCAACCATGAGATTCGATGAAAACTCTTCTATGGCCGCTTGGGCTGGCGGCGCTATTGCTCTGCCCCACCGTCGCGTCGGCGCAGCCGACGGCGACTGAACAACTCCGCCTCACGCTCGAACAAGCCCAGCAGCTGGCGGCGACGCGCAACCCGGAACTGTCGTCCGCCCAGCACGAGGTCGATGCCACCTCCGGTGGTGTCCAGCAGGCAGGCGCCTGGCGCAACCCTGAGCTGACGGCCACCGTCGAGGACATGCGGTCCGCGACTCGCACCACGACCGCCACCATCGGTATCCCGCTGGAGCTCGGCGGAAAGCGTTCGGCGCGCATCTCTGCAGCCGAACGTGCTCGCGACGTTGCGGGCGCCCAGCTCGCGACGGCCAAGGCCAAGGTACGCGCCCAGGTGGCCGAACGCTACTTCGCGCTCGTAGTCGCTCAGGACCGGGTCAAGCTCGTCAACGACTCGGCTGCGCTCGCGGGCAGGGCATCCGATGTCGTTGCCAAGCGCGTTGAGGCCGGCAAGGTCTCGCCCGTCGACGCGACCCGAGCCAAGGTCGATGCCGCCAACGCGCAGCTCGAGTTGGCCCAAGCCAGCGCCGAACTGCAGACGGCTCGCCAGGCGCTTGCCGCGCTATGGGGCGACTTCCAACCGGCCTTCGAGCAAGTGGACGGCACCACGGCGACCGTCCCTCCAGCTCGCCCGCTCGCTGACTTGCTAAGCGACGTCGATAGCGCACCCGCGCTGCGAACGAGCCGGCTCGACATCGACAGCCGCAAGGCCCTGGTCGACGTTGAACGCAGCAAGGCCGCACCCGACGTCGTCCTGAGCGTGGGTGCCAAGCGCGACAACGAGTTGGGCCTGACGCAGGCAGTCGTCGGCATCTCAGTGCCGCTACCGCTGTTCGACCGCAACCAAGGTGCGGTCTACGAAGCATCCAAGCGAGCCGACAAGGCCCGCGACGACTACGAGGCCGCCCGAATTCAGTTGGTCGCGGACGTCAACCAAGCAGCCACGCAGCTATCCACCGCACAGGCTGCGTTGGCGGTCCTCCGCGACAGCGTCCTGCCCGCTGCACAACAGGCCTACGACGCCTCAACGACGGGGTTCGAGGCCGGCAAGTTCGGCTTCCTAGAAGTCATCGACGCACAGCGCTCGCTTCTTCAAGCGCGCTCCCGTTACCTGAACACTCTCGCGGCCGCCTATCAGGCGTCCACGACCATCGACCGGTTGCTCGGTCGATAAAGGAACCCTCATGGCAATTTCCAAGAAGCAACAGCTGGCGATGGCAGTCATCATCGTCGTGGGCATCCTGGCCGGGGGCGCCGTCCTCATGACCAAACGCCACTCAGGTTCGGCCGAAGATGCGACCGCTCCAATGGAACCACCTGCAGCCGGAGCCTCCTCAGCTGCAGCGCCCGACAAATCCGAGAACTCCGAAAAGTCCAACACGCCCGAACATGAGTCGCACGAGGTCAAGCTCAGCGACGCGCAGATACGAAAGGCCAACATCGGCGTCGAGGCGGTGGGGCAAGGCACTATCCAGTCCGTCTCGGAATTCACAGGAGAAGTGCACTTCAACGAGGACCGCACCGCTCACGTGGTGCCGCGCCTCGCAGGCGTGGCAGAAGCCGTCCCGGCCAACCTCGGCGAAACCGTCACAAAGGGTCAGCTCCTGGCGGTCGTGGCCAGCATCACCCTGTCGGAACAACGTAGCGAGCTCCTGACTGCGCAGCGCCGCCGGGATGCGGCAAAGACAACGTTCGACCGCGAGAAGAAACTGTGGGAGGACAAGATTTCTGCGCAGCAGGATTATCTGCAGGCCCAGACGGCCCTGCTGGAGGCTGACATCGCGCTGCAGAACGCCCGGCAGAAGCTGGCGGCCATCGGCGCGAGCGCTGGAGGCGCAAACAGCGGCGGCGCCGGGCTGAACCGCTTCGAAATCCGGGCCCCGTTCGACGGCACGATTGTCGAAAAGCACCTGGCTCTCGGAGAGTCGGTCAAGGAGGACGCAAGCATCTTCACCGTCGCCGACCTGCGAACCGTGTGGGCCGAGTTCGCGGTCGCTCCGAAAGACTTGGCGACAGTGCGCGTCGGGCAGAAAGTCGTGGTCTCTTCGTCAGCCTTCGAGAGCAAGGTCGAAGGCACCGTCTCCTACGTCGGTGCCTTGCTCGGGGAGCAGACACGCACCGCCCGTGCTCGAGTGACCTTGAACAACCCGCAGGGCGCCTGGCGTCCAGGCTTGTTCGTCACTGTCGCCGTCCTCGGTGACAGCCAGGTGGCACCGCTTGTCGTCAGCGCCGACGCCATCCAGAGCGTCGAGAGCAAGCCGGTGGTCTTCAAGGCCATCAGCGGTGGGTTCGCAGCGACGCCTGTGAAGGTCGGTCGCACCGACGGGAAGCATGTCGAAGTGTTGGGCGGATTGAAGGCAGGTGACCAGGTCGCCTCGTCGAATACGTTCATCCTCAAGGCAGACCTCGGCAAGTCGAGCGTCGAAGAATGACGGGAGCGACGAATCATGTTTGAACGCATCATCCGCTTCTGCATCGAGCAGCGCTGGCTCGTCATGCTGGCCGTGGCTGGCATGGCCGCCATCGGTGTCTACAGCTACAACAAGTTGCCCATCGACGCCGTCGTCGACATTTCCAACGTCCAGGTGGTCATCAACACCCAGGCGCCTGGCTACTCACCACTTGAGACCGAGCAGCGCGTCACCTATCCCATCGAGACGGTGATGGCCGGACTGCCAGGGCTCGAAGAGACACGTTCGCTGTCCAGGTATGGCCTCTCGCAGGTCACCGTCATCTTTAAGGACGGCACGGACATCTACTTTGCCCGCCAGTTGGTCAACCAGCGCGTACAAGAGGCAAGAGACCGGCTGCCTGCAGGGGTGACGCCGAGCATGGGGCCCATCTCGACGGGCCTGGGCGAAATCTACCTGTGGACGGTCGAGGCGGACAAAAACGCAATAAAGCCCGACGGCACGACCTACACCGCCACCGACCTCCGGGAGGTGCAAGACTGGGTCATCAAGCCGCAGCTGCGCAACGTCCCCGGCGTCACCGAAATCAACACCATCGGCGGCTTCGAGCGCCAGTATGTCGTCGCACCGAACCTCGAGAGGCTCGGTGCCTACGGCCTCAGCCTGGCCGACGTGGTGAACGCCCTGGAGAAGAACAACGGCAACCAGGGCGCGGGCTACATCGAGCGCAAGGGCGAGCAGTACCTCGTCCGAGCCCCGGGCCAGGTGGAGTCGATGGACGACGTCCGCGACATCATCGTAGGAACCGCCCAGGGACAGCCCATCCGTATCCGTGACATCGGCGCCGTCGACATCGGCCGGGAGCTGCGCACCGGCGCAGCCACGTCGAACGGTAAGGAGGTCGTCCTCGGGACGGTCTTCATGCTCATGGGCGAGAACAGTCGCATGGTCTCGCAGGCGGTCGCCAAGCAGATGACTGCCGTCAACAAGACACTTCCGGCGGGAGTCCGAGCCGTCACGGTGTACGACCGGACGACCCTTGTCGACAAGGCCATCAAGACAGTCCAGAAGAATCTGGTCGAGGGCGCTGCCCTGGTCATCGCTGTCCTCTTCGCGTTTCTCGGAAACTTCCGCGCCGCCATCATCACCGCGATGGTCATCCCGCTGTCGATGCTTTTCACCTTCACGGGGATGGTGCGCTATGGCATCAGCGCGAACCTCATGAGCCTCGGGGCCCTCGACTTCGGCATCATCATCGACGGTGCGGTGGTCATCATCGAGAACGCTGTGAGGCGACTTGCCCACGCCCAGGAACATCGGGGCCGGTCGCTGACCCGCACTGAACGGTTTCACGAAGTGTTCGCTGCGGCGAAGGAAGCGCGTCGTCCATTGCTGTTCGGTCAGCTCATCATCATGGTGGTGTACATCCCCATCCTCGCGCTCTCCGGCGTCGAGGGAAAGATGTTCCACCCGATGGCCTACACGGTGCTTCTGGCGCTCCTCGGGGCGATGATTCTGTCGGTCACCTTCGTGCCGGCGGCCGTCGCCCTCTTCATCGGCGAGCGCGTCTCCGAGAAGGAGAATCGCCTGATGGGGTTGGCTCGACGCGCGTATGGGCCCGCACTGCGCGTGATGCTTGGCAACGTGCCGGTAGTGCTTACGTTCGCCGTGGTGAGCGTTCTGCTCTGCGGCGCCGTTGCCACGAAGCTCGGCAGCGAATTCGTGCCCAACCTGAACGAAGGTGATTTCGCCATCCAGGCGCTGCGAATTCCCGGAACCAGCCTGACGCAGTCGGTGGAGATGCAAAAGCAACTCGAGTCCACCCTGAAGGCCAAGTTCCCCGAAATCGACCGCATCTTCGCTCGCACGGGTACAGCCGAAATCGCCGCCGACCCGATGCCGCCGAACGTGTCGGATGGCTACATCATGCTCAAGCCCATCGAGCAGTGGCCGCAGCCGCACAAGACGCGCGATGAGCTTTTGGAGGCTATTCGAGCCGAAGCCGCGAAGGTGCCGGGGAACAACTACGAGTTCTCCCAGCCCATTCAGCTCCGGTTCAACGAGCTCATCTCGGGAGTCCGCTCAGACGTTGCCGTCAAGCTGTTTGGTGACGACAACGACGTCCTGGACGAAGCCGCCGGCCAGATTTCAACGGCATTGGAAAAGGTGCCTGGCGCGACCGAGGTGAAGGTCGAACAGACCACCGGCCTGCCGATGCTGTCGGTCAATATCGACCGAGCCAAGGCGACGCGGTATGGACTCAACATTGCGGACATCCAGCAGACCGTCTCAACTGCCGTGGCTGGCCGGGAGGCAGGCACGTTCTTCCAGGGCGACCGTCGGTTCGACATCCTGGTGAGGCTGCCTGACGCGGTTCGCGAGAACATCGACGTGCTTCGCCGACTGCCGATACCCCTGCCGCAGTCCACCGAAGGCTCCCGAACGGCATACATCCCCCTGGGCGAGGTGGCCACGCTCGAGCTCTCGCCGGGCCCCAACCAGGTCTCCAGGGAGAACGGCAAGCGGCGCATCGTCATCAGTGCAAATGTCACCGGGCGAGACCTTGGCTCGTTTGTTGCCGATGCTCAGCAAGCGGTATCCGCCGTGAAGATTCCAGCCGGCTACTGGACAGCATGGGGCGGTACTTTCGAGCAACTACAGTCGGCCACCCAGCGATTGCAAATCGTGGTGCCTCTGGCGCTCTTGATGGTCTTCATTCTCTTGTTCACCATGTTCGGCAACATCAAGGACGGCCTGCTCGTCTTCACCGGCATCCCGTTCGCGTTGACAGGAGGTGTCATGGCCTTGTGGCTGCGAGAAATTCCACTCTCAATCTCCGCGGCCGTCGGCTTCATCGCGCTCTGCGGCGTCGCTGTGCTGAACGGTCTGGTCATGCTGTCGTTCATCCGCAGCTTGCGCGAGGAAGGGAAGACCTTGGACGAGGCCGTTTGGGAGGGCGCATTGACCCGACTTCGGCCAGTCCTGATGACGGCGCTCGTCGCCTCGCTGGGGTTCGTTCCCATGGCGATAGCGACGGGCACGGGCGCCGAAGTTCAGCGTCCCCTCGCGACCGTGGTCATCGGCGGCATCCTGTCATCGACCGCCCTGACACTGCTGGTGCTGCCTGTTCTATACCGCCTGTTCCATCGACGCGATGAAGAAGAAAGCACCGAGCCCTCGCCGTCGCATCTACTCCCGAGAGAAGCAACATGACCGAAGAACACGCACACCAACTTGGGCACGAGGAGCATGCCCACGGTCATGACCATGCGCACGGCGGACACGCCGGGCATGACCACACCGCCGGAGCAAACGAGAAGTCGCTCAAGATTGCGCTCGCACTGACCTGCGCTTTCCTGGTCGTCGAGCTCGTTGGCGGCTTCCTCGCCCACAGTCTTGCGCTGCT
>Ga0209677_100197_pt1 | contig 48200 bp, 46 predicted proteins | sample AraplaCvi_mCL_r2_2_FD_184285 | JGI IMG/M metagenome (GOLD analysis project Ga0209677, IMG submission 184285) | Arabidopsis root microbial communities from North Carolina, USA - plate scrape CL_Cvi_mCL_r2 (SPAdes) (version 2) | ecosystem: Host-associated > Plants > Roots > Endosphere | place: USA... | reverse complement strand
AAGGTTCATATCCGCAACATCATGAAGAAGCTCAATGCGACGAACCGCACGGAAGTTGCCTACAAGATCCGGGAACTCGTGCAGTAACGCTTTGATCGCGCCGGCGAGCTTTGGTTGCTGCCCACCAAGTGGCATCGCCAAAGATAGCGATCGTCGGCGTGAACTTGATATGGCGACAGACGAAGCGGCCTCAGCCAAGGCATGCGTCATCGCCAACACCGGATTTTGCGCCTTGAAAAGATTTGAGCCGCTGGGCAGGTCGACGCCGGCCCGCTAGCGCAGCGCTACAATTTCATGACATTCCGGCGCTTGTCGGTTTCATTCTATGCGGCATTCAGGAGAACGCAGCCTAAGAATTTCAAATGGACACCCGACTGCGGCGGAGACTTGAGCTTGCCCGTGACAAAGGTCAGCCTCTGCGATTTTCTCTTCTTACAGTTCTTTTTGAAGCGGAGAGCGCATGGGCGGTTTTCGTTGCGCCAACGCGGTCTTGTTCCGGATCATAGAAGCATATTTGCTGTCTGTCAGATCGCTTCCGGGCATTGAGGGCGACGTCCGCTTTTCGGATCAGCTCAATGTAGTGCATGGGAGAAGAGCGCCTCGACCCTGCGCAGGTCCGGGCTGCGCGCGATGCCGGTTTGGTCCAGGTCACAATTGGCAAGGAAAGCCGACATCTCGTTCCCGGCGATCCACCGAATAGAAATTTCCACTGCAAAGGATCGAAACGAAGCGCCGGCACCTGTCCGCCAAGCCTTCGAGCTTCAGGGAGTACGTTTCCTTCGCGGCGGCAAAGGACGAATCTCCGTCGGATTGGGCGTAAATCACAGCCATGAATCGGATGGATTTTTCCACACACCGGCGAACGACTACGATGGCCTCGCCGCCCGAGCAGGATGCGCATCCGGTTCGATACTGATCTGGTCGCGCCCCTTCATTTTGGCGGCGTAAAGTGCGAGATCGGCTCTTCGGTAGAGCTCACCGACATCGTCGCCACCCACGGCACAGGCAATACCGGCGGAAAACGTATAGCGAAAACCAGCGTGCTCAGGTAGCGGCCGTGACTGCCGCACCGCGAGCAGCATACGATGGACGATCACCTCCGCCTCGTCCGGGGTCGTGTTCGGAAGAATGAGAACGAACTCTTCGCCGCCGACCCGCCCGAAAATATCCGTCCTGCGGACCAGTCTTTGCAGCGTGATGGCGAAATCCTTCAGGATCAAGTCGCCAAAAGCGTGGCCGAAGCGGTCGTTGATGTATTTGAAATTGTCGAGGTCCAACACGGCAAGACATCCAACCGGCTCCGCAACACCGCCATGGCTGCGCACCAGATCGTCAAGCTTGGACATGACGAACCGCCGGCTGGGAATCCCTGTCAATTCATCTGTCTGTGAAGCCTTGAGCGCGAAGTCGCGATCTTGCCGGAGTGTTCTTTCATCGGACCGGATGGAGGTGATGTCGCTTGCAACACACAACATCCAGCCGCTGGGCTGCATGGTCTCCGTCATCCAAAGCCAGCGGCCGTCATGGAGATCCGTCTCGAATGCCCGAAACCCGCTCTTGCCGCGCCTGGCCAGCGTTGTCAGCAACCAGCTCTCGAAATCGTCGGTCTTGATGATCGTCCCGCGACCAGCATGGAAGTTGCGCCGCATGAGCTCTGGCCATAGCGGATACTCATCCTCCTCTATGAACCACGCCGAGCGAAACGCGCGGTTGGTAAAGCGAACACGGTCATCCTGGTCGTAGACCGCAACCAGCACCCCCGCAGCTTCCATCAACTGCGCAACTTGTAGCATCGTTTCATTATCGACCAAGGCCGTCATGCCCTCAGAATGGATCGTCTCCGCCCAAGCTTTAATCGTGAGCGATGAAAAAACAAATAGGCCGGCCATGCAAAACCAAACAAGCGCCTAAGACCGGGCGGGAAACGTCCCACGCTCATCGTGATCTGCACAAGGCCTGTGGGCGAAAGTCATACTGCAAACGTCAAATTGGCGAAGCTCGATTTAACGCTTCCCCTGTCTCAATCGTGACATCGTCGAGCGGGCAATCGCACCCAAAGAGGCTGGATTGCCGGGTGCTAGTCAACGATCGCCGGCCCGGCTCTCGCGGCTGCCTGTATGAGATTGGCATGGCTTGGTGCCGGCGTCGCGATCAGGATCGCATCGACATTTGGGGACTTGATGACGTCGGCAACCTCGGCGCCCGCGCGGTCGTGGGGCGGCCAACCTCGCCTCGATGCACGAACAAATGCGGCCGGGCTGAAACATGTTTCAGCCCGGCCGCATGATCGAAGGCTCTTGGCGCCGACGTTAGGATGCCAATGCGTAGAGACGGGACCCGGGGACAGCGGCACTGCGTGTCTTGAACCGCTGCACCAGGTCCGCGAGATTTTCCGTCTCCTGCGTCAGGCCCTGGGCAGCCGCCGTGGTTTCCTCGACCATGGCTGCATTCTGCTGAGTGACCTTGTCCATCTGATCGCCGGCGGCCGAGACCTCTCTCAGGCTGGCGGCCTGTTCACGCGCGGCAACCGCGATTTCCGCAACCGTGCTGCTCATCGCGCTGACTTGCTCGACGATCTGCGCAAGCGACGTTCCGGATTCGCCGACGAGTTCCACGCCTGCCTTGACCTGCGCGGAAGAGGTCGAGATCAACGCTTTGATCTCTCTCGCGGCACTGGCCGATCGCTGGGCGAGCTCACGCACCTCCTGGGCGACGACGGCAAAACCCTTCCCCGCCTCGCCGGCTCGCGCCGCTTCCACACCCGCGTTGAGGGCAAGAAGATTGGTCTGGAAGGCGATCTCGTCGATGACGCCGATAATATTGCCGATCTTGGACGATGAACTCTGGATTTCCGTCATAGCCGCGATCGCACGGGCGACGATCGCCCCGCCGTTCTCGGCATTGGCGCGCGCGGTCGCCACCGCGTTCTGAGCATGACTTGCCCCCTCCGCCGTGCCATTGACGCCGCGCGTCACATCGCCGAGGGCAGCCACCGTTTCCTCAAGCGAGGCAGCTTGCTGTTCCGTGCGGCGGGCAAGATCGTTGGAGGCCGTCGAGATTTCCGAAAGGCCAGATTTGATCGTGCCGACTGCGCGGATGACGGAATCGAGAGCCTCTTCCAGACTGGAGACCGAGTTGTTGAAGTGATCCCGAATACGGACGTAACGACCGTCAACCTCGCCGACACGCACGGTAAGGTCGCCCTTCGAAAGTGCATCGAGACCCAGAGAGATCTGCTGGAAGGCGTGCTCCATCACCTGCGCATCGGCAAGCCGCTCGGCTTCCTGGCGCAGGCGCTCTTCTTCGGCCGCAAGGCGAGCCCGTTCGGCATTGGCTTCCGCCATGAGCTTGCCGCGTCCCGTCTCCTGGAAGACCTTCAGCGAGCGCGCCATGGCGCCGAGCTCATGACGATGCTCGGTACCGTCGACCACCATTGTGTCGTCGCCGCGAGCAAGCCGCTCCATCGTCTGCGCCATATTGCGCACGGCCGAGGAAATCAGCTGACCGACGAAATAGGCGAGCACGAGGCCAATCACGATCAGCAGCCCGCTGAACATGAGTGTCGAGCGCGTGGCGGAGGCAACCGTCGTCTCGACCGAGCCATCGAGCGTCTTCTGTCCATCGATGACCGTGGCCTGCAGATTCTGGAAGCCCGTTGCGATTTTCGGTGCCAGAACATCAAGTTCGCTCGCACGGATCTTGTTGGTCTGCAGCAAGATATCCCTCACGTCGCCAAGACGGCTCGTGTAGTTCTGCATCAACTGACCAGCGCCCAGAACGCGCTTATGCTGCAGTTCACCCTTTGCCACCTTGGCGGCGGTGTCGTTCAAAGCCATCGCGTCGTTCAGCGCCGATTGCGCGATGTCGTAGGATGCTAGATCACCGGAGTAGATGAAGCGCTCCGAGAAATAGAGGCTGCGATTCAAGGCCTCGAGCGTTGCGGCGGTCGCATGCAGGAGAGCGACGTCGTTCTGCCGCCAGGCGCTGCGCATGACGTCGTTGAGCGCGATACTGGTCCACGGGCCGAACTCGGTAACCTTGGAGATCAAGGCTTCGCGCCTTGCATGCAGGGAGACGATCTGCTCGAAGGCCGTGCCATAGGCCGCAACATCCTGGCGGATGCTTGCCATTCCTGTCTGCAGAGCGCTGTTTTCGGCAAAGCGCTGGTCGTCGGCGGCAAACGCCTTAACCCCGGCACGGAACCGGCTCACGACATCCTGCGTCGGGGTGGATCGGAAAGCTTCCACCGACATCTGGATTTCGTGCAGCTGATTGCTGTAGTCGGAAATAGCAAGGCTCTGGCCGGCGGTGCTGCGGTAGGAAGAGAAGATGGACGAAAGTCCGTCCATGCCGGAAATCGCACTGACCGAGAGTAGGCTCATGAGCAGGATCAGCGGCAGGAAACCAGCCGTTATCTGCGCGCGGATGCCAAGTTTATTCCAAAAGCGCAACATCATAATCCTCGTTTGCTCACTGGGTCTTCGGCAAGTATTGGGCGATGTTCTGGGGCGTGACGAGCTCGAAGGGCACGTTGTTTTCTCGTGGCACCTTTTGCCCGCTTATGAGCTTGATTGCAGCATCGACCGCTGCAGCGCCCTGCCCGGAGGCACTCTGAAGGATGGTGACATCCAGATCGCCCGCTTGCATCGCCGCCAGCGCATCATCAGTCGCATCGACGCCTGCGACGACGATGTCCTTCATCGACATGCCGTTTCGCTTCATGGCACGGATCGCGCCGACCGCCATCTCGTCGTTGTTGGCGATAACAGCGTCGAACTTCACGCCAGCCGACAGCCATTCCTGCATTTGCTGATCGGCGTAGTCGCTCGACCAATAGGCCGCCTGCCGCTCCACGATCTGGAGACCTTTGCAATCAGGCGTGGCGATGACATTGTCGATGTCCTGAGTGCGTGCCCGCGCGGCTGCGTGGAAGGGTTCGCCCATCAGCACCACGACGCGTCCCTTGCCTTTCAGGAGCGAGCAGACTTCCTTCGTCTGCATGGTTCCCGATTCCGCTTCGTTTGACGCGACCACGACCTGGTTTTCCGGGAGATCCGACAGGTTCGAGGGGACGTTGTTGATATAGACCAGTGGAATATGGGCATCGGCGGCAAGCTTGGTCATCTGCGGGCCGAGGTCGCCATCGGAAACGGCCAGGATGATGGCGTCGACCTTATCGGCTATGAACTGCTGGATCTGCGCCTTCTGAGCCTCGTTGTCGCCCTTGGCGTTCTGCACGACAAGTTTCAGCCCAGGAATCGTCTTTCCCTGCGAAAGGACTCCGTTGAGCAATGCGGTTCTGAATTTATCCAGACCGGACATCGACACGCCGATCGTCTGCGCGCTTGCAGTCGAGGCGGATATCGCCATCACGAAAGCAGCAAGTATGGCTTTTCTCATTATCCATCTCCATAAGACGCGCACCGCGTTGAAGATTTATAATGAGTTTTTAGTTAAATTTTACTTTACGATAACCAATCTAATTAAGAATATCATAATGTATTCAATGCAATCAGCACAATATGTTATTTGCAAAAAGCTTTTCTTTGGTTGTATTATTCGCAGGCAATATTCTCCATTAGAGAAAGATTGCGTATTGGCCCACTCTATTTAATCTTCGCGGTCTTAGTTGCTTTGGACTGGAGCTGGATGGCCAAGCTTCGAGAGCGCAGCCGTTCGGGGCGCCTTACAGGTAGCTTCCGCAGTACGGCCGTAAGTTTCCCTCAATTCCAAAGTCCCCCCACTTTCGTCGTTGCCGACAGAGGTGAACCTCTTCGTCACAAACAGTCGTATCTGAGGCGCATCCTCCAAACGGATGATGCAAAGGTCAAGCGTCCCTTTTCCCATTCGGCTCTCCCTGATTGCAGCCTTGCAACGCCTGTATGATTCAACAATGTCAATAGACCCCGGAGTTCGCGGGTTGCCCGAAGAGCGGACAGAATTTTCGTGGTCGCCAAAATGACCATTTCCTAAGTCTGAGAGCCTGAAGCCGCTCTATCCCATGGCAGACCGGATAATTTTCGAAAGGCGCAAAAGGAACTTAGGTCTCGACGAGGCGACAAGCTTCCAGGACAGAACGGCTTTCGCCATGCGGCGAGGCAGGATGCCTGCTGAAAGAAACCAGGCTGCCTGCATCGCACGACGTCGTAGGGATGTCTTCATTTCCAGACTTGCGACCGCCCCGGCAGTCGCCAAGGAGAACCTGGAATCATCGGTTATGGGGTGCTGGTCCCTATCGATGCAAAGGGATGCCAAACGCTCTTCCAAATGAACGGGATCGCGGAGCCCGATATCCGGCGGCACCTCCAGGCCGATCTCCGTTGCCTGATCCGACAAGGCTTCCAGCCGATGAAAATCATGCTGTATGCGCCAGCGCGCGCGTTGGCCGAGCTTTTCGGCGAAGACCGAATGGTTGGCTCCATGTATGCGGTAGGCGCCAAGGCAGTCGTCGATCGATGTCACGTCCCCATGCAGCGGCGCGACGGTTGCCAGATACCCATCGGCCCCTTGCCTGAAATCCTGCTCCGGAACCGGCATGATCCTGTCCAGGACCGAGCGCTTGAACGCCAAACCGCTCGTGACGGTCGTCTGATAGCGCCCCTTCCGCAGCAGCTTCGGGGTGACGTCACCGGAATCAAACGGCAGCTCCGAAGGCGGAAACACATCCTTCACGTGCATATGTTCATCGACGATATGCAGCCTGAACTGCATCTGGGCAGTCTTTTCTTCCCAAGCGTCGACGACCTCGGATATGGCGTTTGGATAGAGATAATCATCGGCATCGAGAAACAGCACGATCTTGCCGCTGCTCGATGCAAAGCCGGTGTTGAACGCAGCGGCATGCCCGCCGTTCACTTCCCGCAGACGGGTCTTGATTCGCGGGCCATAGGACGCAACGACATCGGCCGTGTCGTCCGTTGAAGCATCATCGACGACAATGACTTCCGTATCGTCGTAATTCTGCTCCAGCGCACTATCGATGCTGCGCCGGAGAAAGCGGGCGTAATTGTAGTTCGCAATAACAATGGAAACTGGAACACGGTCTTGGATGGAATACATCGCATTGAACCTCGCAGATTTGCTTTGGTTGCGGCGAACCTTCTCATTCAGGTCCTTATGGATAGGTAGGTTTCCGGCAAGCGCAGCTTTTGGGGCGCAAATGCTGTCTCAGAGACATGCCGAGCAACAGGTGCCAGGGATCATACTCGATCCGTTTGCACCTCTGCGAGCCTCTTCAGTTTTGTGGCTTTTGAATGACTGGCCAAGAAATAGGACTGCCTTGACGATGCATTCTTCGAATAGGCGGATGTTACGACGACTGCGCGCGTTTGATTAGCGTGGACACGACAGGTGCATCCTGCCCATGGGTAGCTAGGATGGCCTCATGACTGCCCGTTCGGGTGGGTTAAATAAACTTCTAGTAGATGGTAGAATAAACGCTACCGGGTCGGATGCCACCCCCAACCCGGCCAGTGCCGCGTCCGACGAGACTACACCCCCAGCAGTGTCGTCGGACGCACCCGTGCACAGGCGATGGGTCATCCAAGCTCTTGAAAACAATTATGCCGTCTTTGGGAAGGGCCAGGCGGGGACACTCCGCAATACCGGCCCTTTGTATTTTGCGCGAACACTTAGATCGCAGATCGCGTAACCCCAGCTGACCAGTTCGTTCGATACGTCGTCACCGAGATTGCTTAACCGGGGAGGTGCGCCCGTAAGGGACGAGACTTGCAATCGCCCCTCGGTGGAAAGGGGCATCGCATCAATAAGGTTCATGGACCATCGCCTCGTTGTCGGGGCAGGCAATTACCGCGACCAGGATCATCGAGTCTTCAATGCGAGAAGAGAAGACGATCCTTTGCGGCTTGAGAACCCGCCGTGTAGAAGCGATGAAACCAGGCATCTTGCCCGGCAGCCGGGGGTCGCGCGAGCGTCAAGCTGTTCGGCACGCCCGAACCCTGCATTGCGGCACGAAAATGCAGATGGTCGAATATCCGCAGGGCCTCGATGGCGTAGGATGTCGCAACCCGCTGATCCTCGATCATGACAAGATTGTCGCCATTGCCCGTTTCGCCGCTCGGCGACAGATTGGACGATCCGGTGAACACCTTGGCAGTCGGCAGGTTGAAATCCGTCACAACGAACTTGTCATGCTGATGAATGCCGTTTCCACCACCCCATTCGGTCTTGAAGGGCTCCGGCGCGTGGCTTGCGAGATAGCTGAAATCCACCAGGCCGACAGTGCCGTCGGGCTTGCGGATTTCGAGCCCCCCTTCCTTATCGGAAATGCCATAACTGAACACGTCCTTGCCTATCAGCCGATCGACCGCCTGGCGCACCGAGCCCGAACGAATCTGATTGAGGAAGGCGATCGCATAGAAAACCGACGACGACGCCTGGTCGATCGCCGCACCCACGGGACTGAGCGACAGATCGCTCGACTTGTGCGGCGAGAAGCAGAAATGCGCGGCAGGCATGCCGGCGGCCTGAACGAGGTTCCACTTGCTGCTTATGCTGTCCTGGCTGAAGGCCGCCAATCCCTGGAAGGCCAGATCGAAAGCACGGCCAAACAGCTCGGCCGCGTCGCTCGAATGAAAGACGAGGGCATTGTTTGCCTGTATGTAGAGACCGCGGTAACTGAAATTGGTGGAGCCGAACAGCACCTTGATGGGTTGGCTGCCGCGCCGGACGACAAAAACCTTGTTGTGCTGCAAGGTCTTGAAATGCATCCGTTTTACGGCATTCGACCCGGCCGAGGCGGCGAGGCGCGCAGCCGCCTGCGATTCAGCGCTGCCTGCTGGCTTGTGTGATCCCGAATCGTCTATGATGGCGCGAACCCGCGCACCGCAACTCTCAAGTTTGGCAACGATGTCGCGTTCGTTGAAATCATAGGCGAAGACATCGATGGCGAGATTGGGATCGTTCACCACCTCGTCCAACAGACCGAATATGAGGTCGTAGGCTTCGAAGCCGAGCCATTGGTAGACGTCGCCCTGCAGCTTTGTAAATGTCAGGCCCTGATCAGGATCGCTCGGGATTACATTCGGATTGTTGCCGAATTTATCGGCATAGGCCTGCGAGGAGGCGAAGTTGCGGGTGAAACCGACGTCGAGATAGTCGCTGTACGTCATGTGGTCGAGCGAGATCGGAAGGTCGGCGACCTGATCGCCACTGCGCAATGCGCCGGCGGCGTTCATGTGCATCTTGGTCACCCTATAAAGATAGTCGCCACCCGTTGGATCATAGGGAAAATCGATCCAGCGGAACTTCTGGAAGGGCGCAGAGGTCGACGGAAAATTGCGGAAGCCGTCGACGCCCTTCCCTCCAGGGGTATTGTAGTCAAAATTCAAGCGGTTCTTGAGGGCCGCATAATCGGCCGAACCCGGACTCTTCACTTCGATCGCGAAGCCGACGAAATCGTCCTCGGGGTCGGTAACATCCATCCCGATGAGACACATGCGTTCGCCTCGCCAGAGCTTTACCGCAAGGCTGCCGTTGGTACCTGTGTTCGCAAAAGCCATCTCAATCCCCTCGTTTCGTTGCAAAGAAGGTGATGCTCGTCTCACATGCGTGGCTGCTGAAGGCTGCGAAGGCCTGTTAAGATCAGACTAGAATGGTTCGGACACGTCCGAGACAGTGGGCACGCCATCGCGGAAATCAGCGACAAGAACCAGATTGAACACGGTCGGCACCCATGGATCGGAATAGCTTCCCTCGGGCGCGCCGAGCGCCTGCATCAATCCGGGAACATGACCATGATGCCAACAGATCAGGATCGTGCCGCCGTCAAATTTGGGCTCGGAAAGCAGCGCCTCGGCCAAGGCAGCATAGTTCTCATCGGCATAAGGCGTGTACAATTCGAGGTCCAAGGCATCGGCGAGAGGCTGCACCGTCTGAACGGGTCGCTCGCTGTGTTTCGATATGGCCGCGGCGAATATGAAATCGGGGGGACCAAAGGTTTCAGGATACCAGGTGACAAGGGCTTTAGCCCGATCCTGACCTTCAGGCGCCAGATTTGGATCGGCCTGGTCGCCGGGCTTTTCGGCATGCCGCATGATCAATATTTTGACAGGCGCCATTTCATCCCTCCTTGGCTGCTGTCACCCTCCATCACTACCTTAGACTGGATTTACGATATTCGCTCTGCAACCAAGAGCAATGGCAATTGTTGGGTTTAACAAAAGTTTCATCTGGCTGCAGTCTTTGCAGCAGCCAACTGGCTTGCTGCCTTGGACGTCGCCGCGCCCGTAGGGACCAAAGCTCCGGCTCATGGTGGCGTGGCTCCCGGCACATTGGGAACCGGCGCAGGCTTTTGAGGACTTCCAGGCGTGTTGGCAGCGCCGGAACCTGTTTGCGTCGACCCGGTTGCGGTCGAGGTCTGCGATTGGCCCTGCTTTGCATTCGTTGCGCCGCCGCTCGGCGATGCCTTCATGGTTGCCGCCGTATAGAACTGAAAACTACCGAAAATGATAAGGATGACAACAAGCACGCCGTAGACTGTGCCGACAATTTTCCGAACCCGATCATAGTCCGACACGCTCTTCTGGATCGGCGTCTCGCTGAACTCCTCGATTTCAGAGGCCGTGAGCACCTGGTTCAATCGCAGGGTCCATATTGTACGGGCCTTGTCCTGGCCTGCGAAGTAGCTGCCGTTCACGAATGTCTGGACGCGAAACGACAAGATCAGGAACACAGCGGCGCCAATGGCAAATAGGCCAGCAATCCAGGCGTTGGGCGTCCTCGAGGCGTCGGAGAGAATCTTGATCACGAAGGGCGTTGTCGCAACGGCTAGATCCTTCCACAATGCGCCCGTCATATCCTGCGCTCGCTGGGTCGCTTTCTGCGCTTCGTCCACGACTGTCTTGCGCAAGTCGGCAAGCGCCTTCAACGTTTCCTTGCTGCCGGCCTTCACATAGGCCGCGTAGGCTGCCTTCGCGGATTCAAGACTCCCGTCTCCGAATGCGGCGAGTGCCCCTTGACGATAGCTGCGCGCCCACTCCGCCGCGAGCAGCACGTGACGGGTCTCCGTGTCCCTTTCACCGCCTGTAAACACCCAAAGCACACCGTCACTAAGCCGCTCAAACAGCACAACCAACTCGGCAGCCGAGGCGCTGACCTTTCGGCTGGGCGGACCGGAAAGCTGATAGACCGTGCTGGCAGCGTCCTTGTAAACCTGGTCTGAAAGCGCCGCCATCAGTCGGGGAGCCGCCAACAAGCGCCAGGCCGCGAAGGTGGGCGAGGATTGCTGCGGATGATCCTGGAGCAGCCACGGTCGTATGTCCCCGGGCACGAGCCCTACGCTGCTGGCATCATGACTTATACTTCGAGGATTGGGAAATTCCGTCGCCCGATCGAACGGGATTGGAGGCTGCTCGGTCCAAGGCTGAAACCTCGCACCATAGGAGGTGAATGCCTGATCCGCGGTCAGGTCTGCCACGCACACATGAAGGCAGCTATCCAGGTTTTTTGCCGGGCTGATCAAGGATTTTCCGTAGAAAAGCCGGAGAACGGAAGCATCCATGGCCTTGTTGAGCGTAATGGCGAAAACCGTGTTCGCAAGCGGCACCTCGTCGTCATTGAGGGCGGTGTCCGTCCCCTCTCGCCTGATGGTGACGGAGCTGAGAAAGGCAGGAATATTGGCGCGCAACCTCTGCCACTCTGCACGCAAACCCGCATCATCAAGTCTTGCCCTGATGGTGATCAGCTCCGCGTGCTCTTCGACCTCCTTCGTCGGACGCGTGCGAAGAATAAGATCGAGGATCTCAGTTGGGGTCATCGGTTTCAACCACCAGCTTGTCATGGATGACAATCATGCCGTCGTCGGTCTTTTCGATCAGCGCGCGGAATTCGTTCGGAACCCGGATCTCGATACCGTTTGCGGTCTTGTAGTACAGGGTCTTTGGTCCCTTCACCTGATCGGGAACAAGCTTCATAGGCACCCCTGAGATTCGCTCGACGCTGAGGGCACGGTTGAACTTGCCGAGCAAGGCGTTGTCGTCCGCAAGCTTGTGCCCGACGACTGTCTCGAGAAACGACCGCTGGTCTTCGCTATCGATCCTGCCGCCGCCCGAAGCAGCGTCGTAGGTCCGCTTGGTCAATTCCTTGACCACCTCGCCATCGACAAGGTCTGGATTGTCGCCGATCACCTTGCGCGTCACATCCACCAGCTTCTTCGTCAGCTCCGCATCGCTCAATGTCTGACGCGCGCCGAGAAAGGCTTCGAAATATTGTGCGACCTTTTGCTGGTTGCGCCTGTCCAGCACCGTTAGCTCGCCACCCTTGTCCGTGAGTTTGATGAGGGCCGCCTTTTGCAGCGCCGCCTTGTTCTGGACGAAAGTTCGCTGAATGGCTTCAAGGCTGACCGTCTTTCGACCGCCACTGCCATCCTTCAGGTCGTAGGCGACAACTGTTTCATCGTCATATTTCAGAAGCGCGAACGATCGCGTTGCTTTTGCCTTCAGGACAAATAGTAAAATCGCACCTTCAGCCGCGGTCCCGCCATGATGGCTTTGAAAATCCTCGGCCAGCTTTTCGCTTTCCTCCTGGAAGAGCCCGCCGTTCGATGCGATGCGGCCAAGACGCTCGCGCGTCGAAGATGCATCCGAAAAAGCATAGGGCAAGCCACCATTTACAGACCTGATGCGGTCGACGAAGAAACTCTCGAACTCGCCGGGATTGACTTCCTCCAGTTTGACCAGGCCGTTCTTCGGCCCGACCAGGTGGAAGATCATCCTTTCGATCTTGAGCTCATTCAATTCGCTGTCATCGAAAAAAGCCAAGCGCCCCTCCCAAACCTACCGGTGAACACTCAGAAAATAGGATCAAAGTGATATAAGGCGATCATCAAGCCTGGATGACGTTGCTCGTGCAGCCATGCTTTGTGCCACATGCCGAGACACATGGTACGGTGCTCAATGGTACTGCCGGCGCAGCCGTCCAGCCGGCGACGGCGCTTTCAAGATGCACTGCCAAATTCGCCCCGTTCGAGTGAGACGCCGTTGCCAGAACATCGCCGCCCGCGACGACCTGCGCCGGTGTGGTGAGCGACCATGCTCCGTGTCTCCATCCGGCACCGTCGTGTGCGGTGACCGCGACCGCCGTCGGGTGGCTGATCGACGTCTTTCCGTGCTTGTTGTCCGGCCCAAAGCTGTAGAACAGCCTTGCATGCAGAGCCATCGCAGCGGGAGGCGCCCCCTTATGGCTCATATCGGCGCCATGATGAGGAACCGTCAGCGCCGTCAAGGTATAAGCCGGGCTGGCGCCGATCTCGCTATAGCCTGCGTCGCCCGTCAAAAGCCAGCTGGCCTGATAATTATCGTCGTCAAGATAGCAGGCGATCCCGCTGCCGTTTCGCGAGGTGCCGCTGCAGCGTTTGATCGATAGGGTCTGCCCAGGGCCGTTGCTGATCGACCGTACCTTCCCCGGCGCTCCGGACCAGATATGGAGCGTGCCACCATTCTTGAGGATGCGGTGAGCAAATGCGTGATGGCGCGGCCCCAGATTATATTGGCGCGGCGCAAGCCATTTTCTTGCCCTTGCTCCATGATCGCTGTTTCCCCGGCCCAATGATCGGTATCCCAGTGCGACAGGACAATCGAGGGAGAACCGCGCCAGCAAAACCGAAGCGGCCTTGGTCGTGTTTGACGATTGCCATAGGCGCCCGCGCCGAGGTCGAAATACAGCCGGGCGGTCTCGGAACTATCAAGCAGGCCGATGGCGCTGCCCTGCCCGATATCATACATCGCAAGCATGTCGATCGTACCGACACCGGACAGAATAGCGTCAACGTCCCCATCGGCAGCGTCAGGCCACGCATCCACGTCGAATGCATTCGACAGTGCCGCCGCCGTATCGCCCGTAACCTGCAACAAAGCGAGCAGGTGCGCTATAACTGGGGCTGCCAGTAGCGATCCGTAGACATCGACGGGAAAACGTCCTGTGTCACCGAGCTCGATATCGAGCCAATCCTCTTCCCCGATAGCGATCAGGACGTCCCAATATCGATCACCCTTCTTCGACGTTACCTCGATGTTGTATATCGGCATTTCATCGAAAGGGTCTTTAGGGGGACCAAGGTAACCTTTAAACAATTGTGCCCAGAAATCGCGCATCTCGTCGCGCGTATCAACGGGCTTTCCCAAATCCATCCGTTCATTGAGCGGAAATCCGAACCAGCCAGCATCGACGGCGTCAAACGAGAAAACAGCCTCTTGCGCCGTCGTTAAGTCGTCCGGCTCGTGATGGTCGAGGCGAGCGTAAGATCTCAGCGGAAAGTCCGGCCACCCATCCTCGGGATTGATTGAGAAGATCCGATTCATTGCCCTTCTCCTGCAATGCCGAAATCCGCCCTATATTTGCTCGTCATGCAAGAATAAGCAAGTTTATATTTCGCGCGGAAATAATTATCTTACCTGCCGATAGTATCTAATTTTCAAAATTCAGTTGTGTTCGCAGCATCCTACACAGGCTGATTGGCCTGATCGGATGACAGCCGGCAAGCCGGCCTGGAGATTGCCTTGGCGCACGCTTTCTGAGTTTCCGGAAGTCACACCAATTCACCTGCGATCTATCTTCGGTCGACTTCGCCATGAACTCGCAGGCAATACACTCTGCGCCTAGGGGCGCAGGTCATTCGACGGATCACAAACCTGTAACTGGCATTGGCGTCCGCCAGCGGAGTTCAGGGCAAGGCGCTCGGTAAGCTTGCTTGGGCAGCGATCCGGGCCATCGACAAATCTGTCAAACAATGGGACGCCGCGTGGAGATGAGTAGTGAATAACCACAGCTCCACGCTGACGAATGGCCGTTTGAAGTGACTCACAGCTTGCGGCAACGGAGGGAGCCCCTGCCTCCGCAACGGCAGGCGCAATACATATCGCGAAGACGAGCATGCCAATCGAATGTTTCATGTTGATCTCACAATTGTCGTTCGAGAAAGTTGCAGACAACAAAGCATATGGAGAACCGTGGAGCACTCCGTTTATTGCTGCGAAACCGATATTGGCCGGATAATACTCGAATAAATTACAGCTCACATTGGAATGTCAAATTTTGACGAACCGGTCTGCCGCGCCCGGGATACCCAGGCGCGGCGTCTTCGATCATTTAACCTGAGTGACGACGAGCTTGCCGTTCACGCGCTCGGCAACGAACTCGATGGCTGCACCTTCCTTGAGCTTTTGCAGCAGCGCGGGGTCTTCAACGCGGAAGACCATCGTCATTGCCGGCATATCGAGGTTCTTCAGATCCTCATGCTTGATGGTAACCTTCTTCGCCTTGGCATCGACCTTGTTGACCACGCCCTTGGTGAATTCCTGAGCAAATGTCCCAGAGGCTGCGCTCAGCAAGAGCAAGGTGGCAATAGCGGTCGTGATTGCGATTCTCATATCTTCGTTCCTCCGTTCAATTGTTATTTCGCCGCGACCATGACATCGCCATGCATGCCGGCCTCGTAGTGACCCGGCACGAGGCAAGCGAACTTGAACTGGCCATCCGTCGTAAACTTCCAGATGATGTCACCGGATTGACCGGGAGAGAGCCGGATCGAATTGGCGTCGGCGTGTTCCATTTCCGGGAATTTCCCCATCTGCACCTTGTGCTCGAGAATCTTGTCCTGCTGATCAAGCACGAACTCGTGGTCGACGGTTCCGGCATTCTTGAGCGAGATTCTGACGGTCTGATCCTTGCGCACCTTGATGACATCAGGGGTGAAGATCATTCTGCCGTCGTCCGTCTCTTTCATGGTGACGCGGATGGTCTGTGTCGCCTTGGCCTTATCTCCGGCCTCGCCGACGGCCATCTTTTCGTCATGGCCGCCGGCGTGACTGCCAGAGGCGACCGCAGGGCCGGCCAAGGCGGCGAACACAAGCGCGAATGCATATTTCTTCATGGTAGATCCTTATGTGTGTGATGGGAGATAGCAGCGCTCAGCCCTTTGTGGGCTTGGGCGTGATCTGCGTTTTGGCGTCTTTGATCTTGGTCGCGTCCGGCACTTCGCCGGTCCATTCCCAAGCCTGCGTTCCGGGTGGGTTTTCGTACCAGCCCGGATCGGAGTAATCGTCCGCGGAGATGCCCTCGCGGACCTTAACGACGGAGAACATTCCGCCCATCTCGATGGGGCCGTGCGGACCCCAGCCGGTCATCATGGGGATGGTGTTCTCGGGGATGGGCATTTCCATCGCGCCCATGTCGGCCATGCCCTTGGTGCCCATGGGCATATATTCGGGCTGGAGCTTGCGGATCTTCTCCGCCACTCCCCTTTTGTCGACGCCGATGAAGGTCGGGATGTCGTGGCCCATCGCATTCATCGTGTGATGCGATTTATGGCAATGGATCGCCCAGTCGCCGAGATATTTGGCGTCGAATTCGTAGGCCCGCATCGCACCGACGGGGATGTCGATGCTGACCTCCGGCCAGCGTGCCTCGGGCCTGACCCAACCGCCATCCGTGCAGGTGACCTCGAAATCGTAGCCGTGCATGTGGATCGGATGATTGGTCATCGTCAGATTGCCGACGCGGACGCGAACACGGTCGTTTTTGGAAACCACCAGCGGGCTGATGCCGGGAAAGACCCGGCTATTCCAGCACCACATGTTGAAATCGGTCATTTCCATGACCCGAGGTACATAGGAACCCGGATCGATGTCGTAGGCATTGAGCAGGAACACGAAGTCGCGGTCGACCGGCATGAACTTCGGGTCCTTGGGGTGGATGACGAAGAAACCCATCATGCCCATGGCCATCTGAACCATCTCATCCGAATGCGGGTGATACATGAACGTCCCCGACTTCACGAGATCGAACTCGTAGACGAATGTCTTGCCGACGGGGATGTGGGGCTGCGTGAGGCCGCCGACGCCATCCATTCCGGACGGCAGGATCATGCCGTGCCAGTGGACGGTCGTGTGTTCCGGCAGCTTGTTGGTGACGAAGATGCGAACCCGGTCACCTTCGACCGCCTCGATCGTCGGTCCTGGCGATTGACCGTTGTAGCCCCAGAGATAGGCCGTCATGCCGTCCGCCATCTCGCGTTCCACCGGCTCGGCAACCAGATGGAATTCCTTGACGCCATTGTTCATGCGGTAAGGAAGCGTCCAGCCGTTCAAGGTGACCACCGGCTGATAATCCGGGCCTGAGTTGGGATGAATTGGCGGCTGCATCTCGGCCGACCCCATTGTCGGGGCATCCGGCAGGCCCATTGCCGATGTTTTCGTCCATGCTGCGGTTGAAAGCAGGGCGGCACCTGCTCCGATGATCTGTCTTCTGTTGAACATGTTCGGGATCCCTAGTGTCCTGCGCTGCCGGCATTCGGTGTCGACGCGGTTTCGCCCGGCCCGGCCGCCTCGCCGGAGCCGCCGCCATAAATCGCCGGCATGAGATTGGCGTCCGCCAGCCAGAAGTCGCGCTTGGCGTTGACGGAGAGCAGGATGGAGTTGATCTTGTCGCGCGTGTCGGTCAGCAGCTCGAAAGTGTTCGAGATCATCCCGTTGTAGGTCAGGAGCGATTCTTCCTCGATCTTCGTTCTGAGCGGTACGACGTTGTTGCGATAGTGCTTGGCAATCTCGTAGTTCGATCGATAGGCCTCATAGGCTGACCGAGCTTCCGAGCGAACGTTGACGGCCTTTTCCGCAAGCTGGTTTGCGGCGCGCATGTAGGCCAGCTCGGCTTTTCGCGAGCGGGCCTTGCCGGTATCGAAGATCGGTATCGCGAAGTCCAGCTCGACCTGGCCGGACGTCTCAACCTTCTTCTTGCCGTCCTCGATTGTCCGTTCCGTCTCGAAGCCGGTCAGGATTTCGAGGTCCGTCACATATCGGGTGGCCTCCGTCAGGCCGTAGGATTTGGCGGTGGCATCGAGCTCCCATTTTGCCATCTGAAGGTCGACGCGTTTTTGAAGCGCTTCGGCTTCGATAGTGTCTCGTTTAATCAGCGTCGTCGGAAGAGCAGGAAGCCTGTTGGGTATCTGATAGTCGGTCGAAGGGCCCCATAGCCCCATCAGCCGCGTCAGCTCTTCCTTGCTCAGCCTGGCCGCCAGTCGAGCCTGAGCCGTCTGCCCCGCAAGTTCCGCTGCGAACACGTGCTCGCGGGCTTGCGAGCCCTTGGTCATCGCGCCGGTTTCGCCAAGCTTGGATGCCAGCTCGGAGGACGCATCCGCGGCAAGCTGAGCACGCTGGAGCTGCCCCACATTCTCTGCCGCGGCGACGGCGTTGATCCAAGCGCGGCGGGTATCCGCAGCCAGTTTTAAGGTCGCGACTGCAGCTCCCAGCCTCGCCTGCCGGAACCGAGTGCCGGCAATCTCGACATTCTTCTTATGGGTAGCCAAAGCCAGAATGTTCGTGGCGATCATGCCTTCAATGGTCTTGAAGGCCTCCAGTTCCGGGGCTCCCAAACCACTGGTTCCAATCGAGACCTTGGGATTGATCAGCATGGTCGATTGCCAGGCGTCGGCGGCGCTGTCGCCGAGATCCGCATAGGCTGCCTGCAGCCCCTTGTTGTTAAGCAGGGCGATCTGTACGGCGGTCTCGGCATCCAGGGGCCGCTTGCCGATCAAGCCCTTTACCTCGTCGGAAACGGCCTGCGCCTGAAGCTTGTTCTGTATCCACACGGCATGCTTGGCAGTCGCGGCGCCTGCGGTATTGGCGACGGTCTCGAAACCCGCATCCCGTTTTGCATATTCGGTGGATATGCATCCGCCGAGAATAATCGGGAGCATGAGGAGGGCCGCGTTCTTGAGGCTGAGCGTCATGATGCATCTCCTTTTGAAGGAGACTGCAATTCGTTTTGCCTTTTCCACTGTTTCGGATCGGCGGGTTGGCGTGCGACATATCCGGTGAGCGGAGTGCGATATTGGATCGACCGTGCCGTCGAGAGAAGGTCTTCGTCCGGCGTGGGAACGTCAGTGGGAGGCATGGATGAGCAGCCGCCGACGATCAACGGCAGTGCCACCACCAGAATGGTAGGTCTCATGTTCTTTTCCGAATAGGAGTGTGTGTCCGGAAGGTCGTCGGCTCAACGAAGCCGATAACGATCCGATGCAGTGCCCAAGACAGGCAGTCTCGCTATTCAGATAGTCGGGGGGCGGTGAAGCGTCGGCAGTTCGCCAAACGAGCGCTGGTCGTTCATGAACTCGCGGATGAAGGAAACGACAGGGCCGCCGAGCCTGGGCTCGTCGCACATGATCGCGAAGCCGCCGCAGAAGTCCTTGCAGCATTCCTTCTTGACGAGTTTCACAGCGCCCTCATCGTCCGAGGAGGCAGAACCATGACGATGGTCGTCAGCGGATGCATGCTCCATATGATGGCCGTCGCTCGACGGTGTCACATCGGAAATGGTCTTCTGGATTTCAGGAAAAGCCGAACCGTGCATTGCAGCGTTGGCGCTGGACATGGTGTATCCCGCCAGCGATACGATGATCGCCAGCCGCACAAAAACCAGTATTGCGCTCTGTGCAATTCTGTAGGTTCTGTCCATGCCGCGACGATTACTATTAAAGCCCCCCAATTACAAGAACAGCGACGGCGATGTCACATTGTTTTAATGACCGAAGATGGCATCGGTTCGTAAAGCCAGGCGGGCACAGCACCTAGGACAAGGCTGCCACCTCATCCTTCACCTTGGGAGAATTCCAGCTTTCAGCCTTTACAATCGGCTTTGTCGGCTTTTGGGGCGATAGGGAGACGATTGCTATCGCCCCGCAAGCCTACGCGTCCTTCCATCTGGAAAACGTCGCTGCCTGTCCGCACCTGATCCCATCACGATCGACGAGCTGCCAGACAATGCCGTCCTCGATCCAGAAACGCCGCCCGGATTTCGCAATCCTCAGCCCACGATAGTCGGAAATAAAGCCATTGCGCGTCACCGCATCCAACAACCGCTGGCGTTCCGCGCGATTGGGAAGCTCCGCCGAAAGACGTGAAGGCAGGGTCACAAACTCGTCCCATGGATACTCAAAGCAATTTTGCCCGGCTTTGTTGGCATAGATGAAGCGCGGATCGGCGTCCGTATTGTGGGCCACGACCACGAAAGGAGCCTCGTGGTAGAGCCAATCCGGTCCGAGCTCCTCGTTGACCAGAGAAACCCCAACGATGCGGCGAAAGCTCTCCGTCAACAGTTTGAAGAATGCGTGATCAATCGATAAATTCACGCCACTCACTTTGGGCTCGCTAACCATTCATTCCCTTCCTGTCATCATGGGCATCGCTGGTGAATACACCCCTCTCCTACCCTATCGGCAAGCAGGATTGCGGCCGGCGACAGAAGGCCGCACCGCTCAGGCCATCCATTTGCGGTGCTCGGCAAAGCGTTCCACGAGGAGGTCGATGAATAGCCGCACCTTGGTCGGCAGATGGCTGCGGTTGGGGTAGATGGCATTGATGGTGAACTCCACGGGGCGGTAGTCCGGCAACATGCGAACGAGCCGGCCTGCTGCGATCTCCTCGAAGACGATGAAACTCGGGGCAAGGAAGATCCCCTGGCCGTTCGCCAGCAGATAGCGCAGCATCTCGGGGCTGTTGGAGACGACATTGCCGGAAACTTTGACACTTTGCTGCCTGCCGTCGGCATCCTCGAAACGCCATTCGTCACCATAGGGATAATAGGCGTATTGCAAGCAGTTGTGTTCGGCGATCTCGGCCGGTGTCTTCGGCATGGGATGCGCATCGCGATAGGCCGGCGAGCAGACGAGCATGTGACGCCAGGGCGTGAGCTTGCGCACGACCAGCGTGGAATCCGGCGGCGACACCGCGCGGATTGCAAGATCGTAACCCTCCTCGATCATGTCGACCATACGTTCGCTAACACTGAAATCGAGCGAGATCAGCGGGTAGAGCGCCATGAATTCGCTGACGACAGGTAGGAGGAAGCGGACAACCGCCGTGCTGGAATGGATCTTCAACGTACCGCGCGGCGTGGTGGCGAGCGCGCCGGCCGCCTGGTCGGCCTCCTCGAGATCGGCGAGAATCTGCGAGGAGCGTTCGTAATAATATTTGCCGGTTTCCGTCAGGCTGACCTTGCGCGTGGTGCGGTTCAAAAGCCGCACGCCGAGGCGATCCTCCAGCGATTGCACATGGTTGCCCACCATGGTGACGGACATGTTGAGCCGGCGGGCGGCGGCGGAAAAACCGCCGCATTCCACCACCCGGCCAAAGACTGCGAGGCTGGTCAGCCGATCCATATTGCCCTCGGATTATCCGCTGAGAGTTGATGATCCTTCCAGATTTAAGGAGATTATCAGAAGGACCGTTCGGACGCATCTTCATCGCATCAAACAGGACCCCATGCAAATGGGGCGTGATATCGAAGGAGAAGGACAATGGTCGAACTACCCCGCAACGAGGCGTTCAGAAACGCAAGGCAGGCCGAGGCCGCTCCGGCTGGCGAAGTGGCAAAGTCTCCCGTCGCCGAGGCTCCGCATGCACCGGTTTCCGAGGCGCCCGCCTCTGCCGCTGCTACGGCCCCCAAGACCGGCCGCAAGCTCATCAAGCGCGGCGTGCTTGTCGCCGCACTGCTGGCCGGCGTCGCCTTCGGTGCCGACTTCGGCTACCACTACTGGACGGTCGGCCGCTTCATCGAATCCACCGACGATGCCTATGTGAAGGCCGATTACACCACGATCGCCCCGAAGATCGCCGGCTACATCAAGGAGGTGCTCGTCAACGACAATGACACCGTCAAGACCGGCCAGGTGCTTGCCCGCATCGACGACCGTGACTTCCAGGCCGCTCTTTCCCAGGCGAGGGCCGATCTCAAGGCCGCCGAGGCCGCGATCGCCAATATCGATGCGCAGATATCGCTGCAGCAATCGCTGATCAACCAGGCGAAGGCGACGGTTGACGCTTCGCAGGCCTCGCTCGATTTCGCGCAATCGGATGCCGCCCGCTCGGCCCGGCTGATCAGCAATGGCGCCGGCACGCAATCGCGCGTCGAACAGACGCAATCGACCCGCGACCAGGCTACCGCCGCCGTCGAGCGTGATCAGGCCGCCCTGGTTGCGGCTCAGAACAAGGTGCCGGTACTGCAGACCCAGCGCGACCAGGCCGCCGCCCAGCGCGACCGCGCCGCCGCGGCGGTCCAGCAGGCGGAGCTCAACCTTTCCTATACGGACATTGTCGCCGCCGTCGATGGCACGGTCGGCGCCCGCTCGATTCGTCTGGGACAGTACGTCACGTCAGGCACGCAGCTGATGGCGGTCGTCCCGCTGCATTCGGTCTATGTCATCGCCAATTTCAAGGAGACGCAGTTGACCTATGTACGTCCCGGCCAGTCGGTCGAGATCAAGGTCGACAGCTTCCCCGACGTCGCCATTAAGGGCCACGTCGACAGTCTCTCGCCGGCGAGCGGGCTGGAATTCTCGCTGCTGCCGCCGGACAATGCCACCGGCAACTTCACCAAGATCGTCCAGCGCATCCCGGTGAAGATCGTCATCGATGACGAACACCCGGCAGGGCTGCTGCGCTCCGGCATGTCGGTCGAGCCGGAAATCGATACCAAGGCCGCGCAAACCGCGCCTGCCAACGCCGAAGGATTATCCAGTCAGGCTGGATGATCCTTCCCATTCTTCGCCGATTATCATCTCAACATCGTCATGAGATTATTTCCGCATCAGTCGGAAGGAGAAGCATCATGGCCACTCTTCAGATCACCGCAAACAACAATTCCGCCGCGGCAGCCGCCCCGGTCGCCCGACCCGCCATGAGCCCGCTGCGCATGTGGACCGCCGTGATCGGCTCCACGCTCGGCGCCTTCATGGCCGTACTGAACATCCAGATCGTCAATGCTTCGCTTGCCGACATCCAGGGCGCTATCGGCGCTGGGACGGATGATGGCGGCTGGATCTCGACATCCTATCTGATCGCCGAGATCGTCGTCATTCCGCTCAGTGCCTGGCTCGCCCGCGTCTTTTCGGTCCGCATCTATCTACTGACCAATGCCATCCTCTTCCTCCTCTTCTCGGTCGCCTGCGCCTTTGCGGCAAACCTGCAGCAGATGATTGTCCTGCGTGCCATACAGGGCTTCTCCGGCGGCGTCCTGATCCCGATGGCGTTCACCATCATCATCACGATGCTGCCGAAACCCAAACAGCCGATAGGCCTTGCCCTTTTCGCCCTTTCCGCGACCTTCGCGCCGGCCATCGGCCCGACTATCGGAGGCTACCTCACCGAAAACTGGGGCTGGGAATATATCTTCTACGTCAATCTGGTGCCCGGCGTTCTGATGGTCGGTATGCTCTGGGCGTCGCTCGACCGTGCGCCGATGAACCTTTCCCTGCTCGCCAAGGGCGATTGGCCGGGTATCATCACCATGGCGATCGGCCTTGCCGCGCTGCAGACCGTGCTTGAGGAAGGCAACAAGGACGACTGGTTTGGCTCGCCGTTCATTGTGCGCCTGTCCGTCATCGCCGCGATCTCGCTGACACTCTTTCTCATCATCGAGCTCCGGGCCGCCCATCCGCTGCTCAATCTGCGCCTGCTGGTACGTCGCAATTTCGGCTTCGGCATCGTCGCCAATTTCCTGCTCGGCATCGCGCTCTATGGTTCGGTCTTCATCCTGCCGATCTACCTCACACGCATCCAGGGCTACAATTCCGAGCAGATCGGCATGGTGCTTGCCTGGACCGGCATTCCGCAGCTGATCCTGATCCCGCTGGTGCCGCGGCTGATGAAGCGCTTCGATGCCCGCCTGTTGATCCTCGTCGGCTTCGCGCTCTTTGCCGCTTCGAACTTCATGAATGTCTACATGACCGGCGACTATGCCAGCGATCAGCTCTTCTGGCCGAACATCGTGCGCGCAGTCGGCCAGGCGCTGGCCTTCACCCCGCTCACCGCGATCGCCACCGCCGGCATCGAACAGGAGAATGCCGGCTCGGCCTCGGCGCTCTTCAACATGATGCGCAATCTCGGCGGCGCAGTCGGCATCGCGGCGCTGCAGACCTTTCTCACCAAACGCGAGCAGTTCCACTCGAATATCCTGACGAATTCGGTCTCGGTTTTCGAAGACGCCACCCGCGACCGCGTCGCCAGGCTCACCGGCTATTTCATGAACCATGGCGTCAGCGACCAGGCGCTTGCCACCCACAAGGCAGTCGTCGCCATCGCTTCTAGCCTGCGCAAACAGGCCAACATCATGGCCTTCAGCGACACTTTCTTCCTGCTCGGCGTAGCACTCGGTGTCGCCCTGCTTGCCAGCCTGTTCCTCAAGAAACCCGGTCACCTCTCCGGTGCCGGCGCGCACTGAGCGCCGCACCTGAAACAGGAGTAGATAGTCATGACCATGCTGCTAGACATGCCCGAAACCGCAATTCTAAATTCCAGGGTCACACGCGCCGGCGCCAATACCGCAGCGACACTGAGCCTCATCGAGTGGCTGACCGGCGACGAGTGCCACGCTCTCGATGAGCCCGATCTCGTCTCCGGGCTGGGACGCCGTTTGCAGGCGCTCGGCGTTCCTGTCGATCGACTGACACTGCACCTGATGACGCTGCACCCTGAATTCATCGGCCGCACCATCGCCTGGGCACCGGGCGAGCCGATCGAGATCCACGACCGCGAACACGGGATGCGCCTGGCGCTCGCCAATACACCGCTCCAGAAAGCGCTGGAGACCCGCGAACCACTGATTGTCGGTCCAGGCGAGAGCCCGCATGGCCACTGGCAGCACATTGACATCTTCTCCGGCCGCGGGCTGGTACAACTGATGATAGCGCCGCTGTGCAACGCCGATGGGCCGATCAGCTGCGCGGCGTTCGGCACGAAGCGGCCCGGCGGCTTTACATCTGCCGAACAGCAGGTGATCGAGCGCATCCTGCCGGCACTGCGCAACACCAGCGAACTGCGCGTCCTGCGACAGTGCGAACTTAGCCTGCTCGACACCTATATCGGCCCCATGACGGCAAGCCGGATCCTTGCCGGACACATCCGCCGCGGCGAGATCGAATCCATGGAAGCAGCGCTTCTGCTCTGCGACCTTCGCGGCTTCACGGAATTGTCCAATCAACTCCCCGGCAGCACCGTCCTCGGACTGCTGAACGCTTATTTTGACAAGGTCGTGCCCGCGATCACCCGGGAAGGCGGCGAGGTGCTGAAGTTCATGGGCGATGCCGTTCTCGCCTTCTTTCCGGGCATCGATCCGCTCGGAGCCTGCCAAGCCGCATTGGTGGCCGCAAAAGCCATCCTCGATGAAGTGGACGACTTCCAATATGACGGTATCCGCGTCAAGGTCGGCATCGCGCTGCACTACGGCGAAGTCAGCTACGGCAATGTCGGCTCCGGCAACCGGCTGGATTTCACACTGATCGGCCCCGACGTCAATGTCGTCAGCCGCATCCAAAGCATCTGCAGCGAAAGGGGCGACGCGCTCTTGATGTCTCTCTCCTTCCGCGAAAAAGCGCGCATTGGAGACTCGGTCCCGATCGGGCCGCAGCGGCTGAAAGGGTTCGCCGATGCAATGGAGCTGTTTACGATTGCGCATTAAGGAAGCGTGTCAGAGGAACGCTATATATCCGACCGATCTCCTTGGTTCATACCATGGACCGTCGCATCCCGCAGTTTATGGCATTCTTCCAAGACGGATCAAACCTCTGCTAAACTTTGACTCTCCCCGGTATTTTCTACCGGGGACTCAAGGCGGCAACGCGATCGAGGGCTGCCGAGAACCCATGTAGCGACACCTGAAAGCTCAGCGGCTTGTCCGCATCGGCGGTAACCTTGAGGTTTAGGCGCGAGCCCGTCCGCAACTTTGTAAGTGTCGCGGAATCGATCGCCAACAAGGCAATGCATCCTGTCGGCAAACAGGTGCGGAAACGCATCGGCTTTAAAGGCGGCTGATCATCGACATTCGGCGTTACGCCGGAGTCGAGGACGATGCCGAACGGGAGGAGAAACGTTGCGATCGCACTGCCATCGGGGCGCATCTGCATCTCGACGGCAAGCAGCCTCTGACCGTTCTGCTGGGTCTGATCCTGCGAAATCACGCATGCCGGCGCCTTGTCGCGCAGGTTGCATGCAACCCGCCAGTCCTGGTAGGTCTCCTGCACGGTCGATGCGCCGTTTGGCATAGCTGACTGGGCAAAGGCTGCCGGAGCAAGCATGAATATGAGGCTCGAACAAAGAAGGGCAAGCCCCGAACGAGACATGCTATCGATCGTCCTGTGGGGTCGGGTAGATGTCGCGATGAGCAAGGGAGCACGTCTTTCTGTTACAAGGAGGACACCGTCCTCGATTGGGTCTATGGGGCGGTGAAGGACGAAGGGCTGAGGTCCGCGCGACCGCTCGAAGCACGGCCTCCGTGGCTTCCATCCCGGTGGCCGCACCTGGTCACGATCGGGTCATGTACACACCCACTCGCGAACCTTGCATTGCGACCCTGAGCGCCCGCATGCTTTGAGAGCAAGGTCCTCGGCTTCTTGGCGCGTCGGTGCCGAATTTGCGCTCCACGGCGTGATGCGATTGTTTTCCTGCTTGCCGATGGCGAGCACGCCGCAGTGATAATACGGAAATCCAGTGTTGTCGTCGTCATCCCAATGCCGGTGATTGCGGAACACGCTGACCACGACACACTTGCTGCCGCCGTCCCGCTCGCAATGCTTGAGGGCGATATCCATCGCTTCCTGTCGCTTGTCTGCACCCCAGAAGAAACCGTGCTTTTCGTCTGGCGTGGAGTAGGCGATTGCGGCCCATATGCCGCGCTCGGGCGGCGGAACGGGAACCTCCGCCTCCGTGGAGAGGTCAGCCGCGCTCGGGTGCCCTGTGGAGGCGAGCAGCATGCCGATCGCCGCAATGCTGGACCTGAATCTCATTTGGCACCTCCTTGCTTCCCTGCGGCCGACGCCACGGAGATAACGATGCAGCCGTTTCCGGCCGGCAGGAGCATCGCGTCGCCTCCGCTATTGCCAAGTTCGTAGACGCCGACCTGTCCAAGAGTGTTGATGAGCTTGCTGCCGTTGGAAAACTTTGCCGAAATCTCCGCGCAGGAGGCCGTGAACGGCGCCACGCGGACCATTGAGCCTTCGCAACCGGATGCAACCGGCGCGGCGAAGACGATGCCCGCGGCCGGGCCGCTATAGCCCTGCGTGGCATAGTTCATGCCCACGAGGGCCTGCACCGCATGCTTGTCGGCGGCCCCGTTATTCCAGACCGACTGGACATTGTATTGGGTGCCGTTTGTCAACAATTCGCCGAGCGCGGGAAAGACGGTGGAGCAGGATTGCAAGCCCGCCTGTTTGGCGTGCTGCAGAAATGGCGTGTCGGCCAGGGCTTGATTGGCTTCGTTGGTCGCCGCAACAGCCGGCTGCGATATGAAGTTCTCGACCGCATCATAGTGCATGACGATGGCGGCGGTGGCACCGACAACGGCAATTCCGAGCAGCGAGAAAATGACTGCTTTCCGCCAGTTGCGCCTCGGCTTCCCCTGGCCGCTGACCGTGCTTTGGCTCTCAGTGCCGTTCTGGTTCCGGGACATTATTCGATCATGGATTGATTGCTGATTCATTGAATATGGATCCGTCAATTTATCGCCTTAACGGCTGTGGAAAGGCCCTTGAGGGTGGCGGTCACGCTGATCGTCGTCCCATCCGTCGTCAAATAGGAGATCATTGGCGCCGCGTTTTTCGAAATCTGTTCACGCAGTACGGGCCCCACCGGCAGCATGCCGACGCAAACCGCTTTGTTGCATCCTTCGAGTTGGACTTGTATCGGTTCCTTGCGTCCCTCGAACCTCAGCGAGACAAGGCCGTTGCTCGCGGCAACCGGGGCGGTGCGCAAGATCATGTAAGGATTGCCTGTCTTGTTGGCCGCAAGCGACCAGCTGAACGCAACCTGTCCTGCCTGGTTCTCGATGATCTGGGTAACGTTGCAAACCCGTTGGCGGATCTTCAGGTTTTCGTCGCAAATCAGTGTCCAGTTTTCGAACGGACGAATGGTCCTCTGATAGTCACCAAGCTTCAGCTCCGGAGGCACGACGACTTCGGAAGGCTTTATTCGATAGTCGGAAGAGGCCGCCTCCTGTCCGGCCGCGGGCGGACCGAACAAGAGCACACAGGCGATGAAAGCCACAACGCCGGAAAGCGTTCCCTTGACCATATCGGACTCAATTCAAAGTGACGCTGAGACCGGCGCCGATACCGACTTGCCCGCCGGCTGCCGTACCAGACAAATTCCCTCGAACTCGACCGTTTTCACTGGTGTAGCCTGCGCCGAAGGCCAGGGCACCTTCTCCCCGCCACAGGCCGCCGCCGACCGCCACGCTTACCTTGCCCGGACGATCGTCATAACGAAGCGATGCCGCGGCAAGCCCTATCGCGGCCGCCTGCCTTGCCTCCGAGCGTACGTCGCCAAGCTCCTGGTTCAGCCGACCGAATTTCTGGTCCGTATAGTTGTTGGCCGCAGTCAACGTGTTGGCGGCAGCGGTGTCCGCATACGATTTGACCTGAGTGACGCTATCGCCCAATTGGGCAACATTCACGGCATCCGTGGGGGCGACGCCCTTGCCGACGTTGGAGATGACCACCGGCGCATTCACGTCACCACCCTGCAGCGTGATGCTGTTCTTCTTGCTGCCGTCGGGATTGAGGTCATATGTGACGGCATTTTTGGTGATAGTTCCAACACCGGTCTGCAGACTTTCAACCGCCGAATTGGTGGCATAAAGCTGCGATCCGTTTATGGCGTCCGTGCTGTCAGCCGAAATGCGGCCTGCCGCGACATTGGTTATGGTCCGCTCCGCGCCTTGAGCACCAACGCTGACGGTACCGACAGGCGTGGTCCCGGCAAAATCGTAATGCTGTCCTTGAATGGTCGTTCCGGACGTGCCGACAGCCGCTTGTGTTACGGAACCGGAGCCCAACGCCACATCACTGGCATTGTTGGCCTGCGCGCCCTGGCCGAGGGCAACAGCCCCCTGTCCCACGGCGGTGGCTCCATGTCCGGCCGCCAGGCTGTTCGTTCCGCTAGCGACGCTTTCCGGGCCGATCGAGACGCTATCAGTGCCGGAGGCCTGAGAGTCCGCCAGCGTCGAATTGGCATGGAAATACTTGATCCCGCCGCCATTGGTGATGTTGGTCAGCGTGCTGTCGACCGCGCCGAAGGCGTCATAAACGGTCGAATAGCTGTTGCCCTGGACGTTGTAAGTCGGACCGGTGATCGAGCCATCGGGATTGACCACTGTGGTGCCACCGAAGAGATTGGCGACATTCTGCGAGGCGCCTCGCAACTGCGAGACGTTGACCGCATCCGTATTTGCCGAACCGGCGGCAAGATTCGTCAACTTGCGCTCCGCTCCCGCCGAGCCGATCGATACCTCGCCGACCGAGGTCTGCGGGCTCGCAAGAGCGTAAGCCGTGTAGTTCGTCTCGGCGCCGACGGTGGTTATCGATTGCGCGCCGAGCGCAACGCTATTGATGTTGTTGCTTTGCGCACCAGCGCCGAGCGCGACCGATTGAATGCCCGCTGCGGTCGAATTCGTGCCGAGAGCCACGCCGTCAGCCAGCATGACGTGGGCGTTCTGGCCGATTGCCGTTCCGCCGGGTGCCACCTGATCAACGATGGCACCGTTGCCGATACCGATGCCGTTGTCCCCATTGACCACCGTGGTCGGGCCTACCGCCACCGACTCGGCGCCGACGGCGAGGGAATCGCCGGCGGCCGAGTTCGCATGGAAGTATTTGCTCGGCGTCGTTGCGACCGAAGCGATGGCGCCTTGGAGCTGTCGAACCGTGACGGCATCCTGAGCGTTGGTGCCGTCAGCGACGTTGATGATTTGCCTGTAGGACGTGCTCGAGCCGACCGATACTGCGCCCAAAAGTGTTTTATCGGTCGTATTGTATTGAATGAAGTTCGTGGGACCGGCCGCGATCTGGCCAGTGGTCGGCGCCAGGGTGCGATCGGAAATCGATCCGGAGCCGAGGGCGACCCCACCGTCGATGGTCGCCTGGCTGGCCCGTCCAAGCGCGAGCGAACTGTCGGCTATAGCGGTAGCGTTATATCCGACCGCGGTGGAGCCGACGCCCTGAGCGGAGGAATCGCTGACGGCAAGCGTGCTGTCATTGGTGCGCACATATCGGATGCCCTTACCATTCGCATCCGTATAGGTCGTCGATGTGTCACCGGCGATATTGTTGATCGTATTGCCGAGATTGGTCAGATTGCCGTTGATGGTCGTAATGTCGGTTGTGTTCTGCGTCACCTGCTGGTTGGTGGCAAAGAGCTGCGAACCGTTGATCGCATCTGTCGAACCATTGTTGAGGCGGCCCGCCGCAACATTGGTGATGGTGCGCTCAGCGCCCACCGCCCCGATACTCACTGTCGAGGAGGGTGTCGTACCGGCGAAATTATAGGTAGTGGTGCCGATCACGGTGCTGGCCGTGCCGACCGCTACGGCGGTCACCGAGCCGGAACCCAGCGCGACATCGCCGGCGTTGCCGGCGGTCGCGGCGGTGCCGAGAGCAATCGAATCACGACCGGATGCCTTCGGACCGCCGCCAAAGGCGTTGCCGATCGCGATGGCACCATCATTCGTGGCCTGCCCCGCACCAATGGCAACCGCCCCGGTCTGCGGCGAATTGCTGAGCGACGCGGCAAGCGCGCCCGAACCGAGCGCCGTGTCGGATGACGCCCGTGCCGCGGCACCGGTGCCGACCGCAACACCGTTCGCGCCGGCGGCACTCGCACTGACGCCAGCAGCAAGCGCGTTGGCGCCGGTGGCCCCGGCGTTGTTGTAGTTGGTGTCGGTTCCCGGCGCCGTGCTGTTGACGCTATAGTCGTGAGTCGCACTCGCGGTGATCTGGCCCGAGAGCGTATTGGCAACGCTGTAGAGCTGCGAGCCGTTGATCGCATCGGTCGAGCTGTTGTTGATCCGCCCGGCCGCGACGTTGGTGATGGTCCGTTCCGCCCCGACCGCGCCGACGCTGATCGTCGAGCCCGGCGTGGTACCTGCGAAGCCCGAATAGGTGACGCCATTGATCACTGCATTGGGCGTACCGACCGCGACCGCGGTCACCGAGCCCGAGCCGAGCGCCACGTCGCCGGAGCTCGCGGCCGCCGTCGCGCCATTGCCCAATGCGATGTTGCCGACGAAACCGGATGCGCCTGCGGTGGAGCCATTGCCCAGCGCCACGGAGCCCTGCCCGATCGCCTTGTTGTTGTTACCGATCGCGACTGCGCCGGCCGCCTGGTTGGCGGCGCTGGCACTTGCCGTTCCATCGCTGTTGGCGATGTTGTTGGCGCCGCCGGTGAAGGCGCCGGCGCCGCTGGCATAGCTTGGATCACCGATCGCGACCGCGCCGTCGCCGTAAGCGGAATTGCCGTAGCCGATTGCGACGGCCTGACCGCCATCGGCGATCGCGCCCGTGCCGATAGCAACGGAATCGTCGCTGAGCGAGCCGGCGGCGGTGCCGATGGCGATCGCGTTCACGCCTTGTGACACCGCACCCGAACCGAGCGCGGTCGAAGCTGCTGCTGTCGCGACGGCCGACGTGCCAATGGCGGTCGAGTCATCCCCTCCGGCATTGGCGATACGGCCCGCCGCGAACGCACGGTTGCCAGCGGCCTTGGCTTCAGAACCAATCGCGGACGAATTCGCTCCCGTTACGCTGGCCTGGAAGCCCACGGCTGCGGAGTTGTCGCCGCTAACCACGGTGCCGATACCGAGTGCGGTACTGGCGATTCCACCGGCGTTGGCGCTGACGCCGGCAGCGAGAGAATTGTTGCCCGTCGCCTTCGTTCCAGAACCGTATGCGGAGGCGTTCGTGCCACTGGCGAGAGCAGTAGGTCCTGTGGCAGTCGAATTATCTCCGCTCGCGCTGGCACCAGCGCCCGCGGCAACCGATGAAACGCCTGCGGCATTTGCATTGTTGCCGAGCGCGACGCTCGAGGTTCCGGTGGCGGCAACGATTGCGCCCGAACCTATTGCGACAGCCCCACCGGCAGCGAGCGCCTGCGACTGGTTACCCAAGGCAACCCCGAAGGCTCCCGACGCAACGGTGGTCGGGCCGATGGCGAGTGAGTTGGTTCCCGATGCGGCCGCTGTCTTGCCGAGGGCAATGGCGCTCGTGCCCGTGGCCTGGCTTTGGCGGCCGATCGCGGTGGCGTCGACTTGAGAGGCCAATACATCCGTGCCGATGGCGATGGAGCTCTCTTGAAGAGCGCCCATTCCCGCAACAGTTCGGTTACCAAGGTTGACGGCATTGATCGCAGTCGCGGTCGCTCCGAAGCCAATGGCTATGGAGTTCTGGTTGCTTGCGGTAGCGCTATTACCTTGGGCAATCGAATCCAGTCCGGACGCGGTTGCCCCGAACCCGAGCGCAGTAGCGCGCAGCCCGGTTGCCCGGGTAACATAGCCGATTGCCGTCGAGTTCGTGCCGTCGGCACGCGCGTTCAGGCCAAAGGCGGCCGCGCCAGCGGCTGCGACCGAGTTGACGCCAATGGAGCTTGCTCCGTCCGCAGTAGCTTTGGCGTTCCCGCCTATGGCGAGCGCGTTGACGCCGGTCGCGCCCGCGAAGACGCCTATGCCTATGGAATTGAGGCCATTGACACTCATCGAATAGCCGATGGCGATCGAAGCATCGCCCGTTGCGCTATTAGAGGTGCCCAACGCCACGCTGTTCGCACCATTCGCTTGGGTACTGTTACCGATGGCGACGGAGTTGCCGCCTGTCGCGGTTCCACCGCCGGCGGCATACTGCGCCAGAGCCGGTGTGGCAATGCCCCCGAATGCGATCGCACCCAGTGCCACCGCTCCACCAATACCCAGCATCCCGTGCCCCAGACGGCTCCGCTTGAAGCCGAGCACGCGAGATGCCATCCGCAGCACCGCCATCAGTCGGCGGCGACCCATGCGATTGCCATCACCGCCCGAAATCCAGCTTCGTGCAAATCCGTTACGCGATTTGGTCTGCAGATGTTCCCCAACGCACTTGCTCATGCTGCTTTCTCCTCGCTGCTATCTGGACGACTAAGCACGCGTGAACCCGCATCGGCGGCTGCATCGTCGTTGAAATTATGCGCTTGCAGAAGCGCGCGACCCATTTTGGCGGCCTGACTTTCGAGCTGTTCACGGACAGTATCGGCCCATGGCTGCGTCAGCTCCGGAACGGAATACAAGGCAGCCTCGGCCCGATCAGGGGGGAGCTTCATCGTCACCAGGGCGCGGCAGACATCGAAATGGAATAGCGGCTCCCCTTCCCCATAGGCCGGAGAGGTCAAACCGAAGACGAGGCAGGCAAATAGATAATCGACCTCCGCGCCGGTCAGGCGGCTGGCATATCGATCTTGCAAGGCAGTCCAGGCTACCTCGATCTTCGGAGCAAAGATTTCAAATTCAGGGAATTGAATGTCCATAAGCCCACCGAATTAATACCATAGCGAGTTTGGCCATATTTGCGGTGGTGGTATTTTAGAAAACTACGGACTGTTTATAAGAAATTCCGGTCTTTACTCGGCGAACAGTAAGTGTGTCCGCTTTGCCACACTCAATTCGGCCTGCTCCGCTTTTCATTGGACCATAGCGCACCGGTGTCGAGCGTCGGCCGACGAACCACAAGCACGCCACCAGATGAATGATTTTTCAGTGTAGACGCGGGCGGAACGAATGGCGTCGCGCCCATATAGCCATGAGCGGACCTGCTCAAAATAGCGAATTCCACCAGAGCCAGGACCGATTACCTTGAAAATCTTAGCTCGGTCGGCGTTCTTCCCCTGTACTTCTTCATGGTGGCGGCCAAATGGCTTTGATCCGAAAATCCGGCCATGTAGGCGACTTCGGTAATCGCGAACTCACTATCGACAAGCAGTTTTTCCGCAAAATCCAAGCGCAGGTTAATCAGGTAGCGATGCGGCGGCACTCCAAACGTCTTGGCGAACCTCACTATGAAGTGATTCGGTGAAATTCCCGCTACCGACGCGAGCTCGGCGATATGTACCTTTTGCGTAAGATGTTCCATGAGGTATTCTTGAACACGTCGAGCGCTATGGGCGGAGAGCCCGCCCCTGGGTGACGCAGACTGCTTCTTGCGGCTTGTATAAGTGCGAAGCAGATGAATACCGAACAGCGTCACCAACGAGTCCAGATAGAGCTCATTCGGACGTGCTTTCTCAGTCAACTCGCCGGAGACCCTCTGGGCTATATTGAGCGCCCAGAGATCGACCGTACCGAAAGCAGGCGGCTCAAGCTCGACATCGGCGAGATCGAACTCATGAAGAGCTAACTCGGACAGCACTTCGGGAGGTATAGCTACGACGAGATTTTTTCTGGTCGCCAACCAGGAGAGGCTACTATCGACGCCCGCAGGATTAATGGCGATACAGCCGACCGGCGCATCGTACTCCGTGATTTTGTCGCTACCGAGCGAGGCTCTCAACTTGCGCGCGGGCGCCAGCACAATTCCTACGGAATGCTCCTTGGCCAGGAACTTCTGCGATCCGGGGCTGCGAATGGAGTGTATCACGCTCCCTCGCATGGTGGCCTTTCTCGGACCTGCGCTTTCCGGAATTATGTCGAAGACATATCGTTCCGCTAGCCCACGATCAACATCACCGTAAGCGCCTCGCTCCCGAGGCTCTTTCGTATCTCTCATTCTGTATCGCCCCGCCCGAACGAAATCATCTATGCACGAACCAGCAGGCAGGACTCCAAGCGTTGCTTGACGTCCCTTCTTTTCCCAACCCCACTTGCCGCACAGCGCCGCCAAAAATCAGCTGAACGCGCGGAGTTTAGATAGGACAGAACAGTTAATAGTGAAGGCGGAAATGTGTGTGAAGCAAAAGAAAGAACCGGTTGCTTGCACCTTTCGTCGATCAGTGCCTGGACGTGGTGCCAGCCGGCCGATCGCTCTCCAGATTGAGACCGAGCTTCCTATCTTACCGCAAGAGCCTCTGGTTACAGATCACCGCGACGGTCCTCATAGAGATCCCATGCTAGGTCCGCCAAGGCCAAAAGAACATCTTTCTGATTCCACCCGGCCGCAACCGCTGCTTGGATAATTTCATCGACGAGAGGCCGCAATTGGCGCTGGCACTCGGTCGAGATGTCGGCAGCGGCTTCATCCGCCGGAGGTTCACCGAAGTTGAACTTCACCATCAATGCTCCCACGCAATCAATATGTCGGTTACCATATTCACTACACAAGATAAATAAAGCAAGAAACGTAGAATCCTTGAAGGGTGGCTCCAGATCACCGCAGTTCTATGCTTCACCGCAGCAACGTGGGTCAGGGCCGCCTTAAAGTATGACTTAACGCTTCATGGGGTGGCTTGTTTTAAGTACTGTTATGATAGCATTTTGCTGAACGTTCTACGAATCAACAAAACGGCCTTGATCCCGATCACATCACACTTGTCTAGGTTGTTTTCGGCGTGCCTGCGCTGAACGCACGCGAAAGCGACCGGCATGAATGACGAGCAGGCGCGACCAAGAGCCTGCGGCTTCCCTTCCGGACGGATCTTTATGATTGTTACGACCTATGAGGGCCGCCTTGGGAGAGCCTGACGCGTCCAAGGGGCCTTAATACTGCGCCAATCCACATTGCTGCAAAGAGGCTGTCGCTGCGGCTCTGTCCCGAAAGTCCGATACCACGGTTGCGCCCGCGCTTGCGAGGATTTCCGCCTTCGGGCCTGTTCCTACGCCGAGGAAGTGCAACCCCAGGGCCGCGGCAGTCTTCAGGTCCCAAATTCCGTCACCGATCGAGACAACCCGGCCTGGGGTGAAGGCGTAATGTATTCGAGCTGCTTCGATCGCCTGCACGACCAGTTCTTCCCGTGTCACATATTCGGAAGCGGTCACGAGCAAATCATCCGCAAACTTGACACCGATCGCGGTCAGTTTTCTTCGTGACATTTTGCGCAGCCCACCTGTCGCGAAGGCAACAGCCCAACCCGCATTTCTCAGATGTTCGACAAAGGCGGCCGCACCAGCAATTTCGGCAATGATCCGCCCCCGGCCAATCTCTTCGAATTCGCTTTCCAACCGAATATGGAACTGGGCGCGCTCCTCCAGCGATGGCCGCCTGCCGTAAGCAGAGGACCACGCTTCTTCGAAGATGGCTGTATCGGTATGATGCGTGTAGCTCGCCCAATCCCGGTTGAGTGAAGGGAAGGAAAAGCCTTCCATGACCGAGAGGAACGCCGTCTGGTGAAGGGGGACGCTGTCGGAAAGAGTGCCATCGATATCGAATACGGCCAGCGGGCGATTGGTCATGACGTCTTTCCGGGAGCGAAATTCATTCGAGAAGATGTGACGACTATATCGCTTTGATCTTACCGAATATTCAAGCGCGAGGCTGCAAGCGCGCCTGGATCTATGCCAAGGCGCACTTGCACCGGAACGGCATCGACGATGCGGAGCATCATCGTAAGCGCAGACGATCACTCGGGCTCGTCTGCCGGAAGCCTATGCCGCTTTCGTTGTCAACTTTCGATCACCAATCCCTTGGCCTTCAAAACGGCTTCGAGATTGCTGACTTCCACCACTGACTTTCCGGCCTTGTATGCCGCGATGTAGCCCGCTTTCACGTCGACGAACGGCGGCGCACCCGGGCTTGGTGAACGATACAGCAATCCGAAAACAGGCGCGATCACCGTTTGGCCAGCCTTGTCGCCTTCGGGCTCGACGGCATCCGTTACGACAGATGGCTGAACAGGCTGTTATCGCGAAACACCCGGATTGTCCGCAGCGGCTGCCCGCTTGGAAATGCTGTTCGAGCTTCGCACCGTCGTCCCGTCCTGGCTCACCACCAGCTCGGAAATTCGCGACCGACCGACGAATTCGATCAGCATTTTGATCTTTTGCAGAGCCATGATCTCTCCACCATACACGGCGTTCGAACTGCCTCCCCGTGCTAGGCTGGAAGCGAGCGCAAGGCACGGCCGGCCAGTCGAAGCGATCAGGATAGTTACACAACGCCCCGCATGATGGGGGCAAGCAAAGTTTCAATGGAGCGTCATCTCCGGCTAAGGACCGGCGGTACAGCCTGCAGCCGGCAATGCGAAGATTTCGGCAATGCAGCCAACCCGCTGAACAAACAAAAACCCGCGCCAGAAGGGCGCGGGGTGCTGAAGATAGTATCGAGCCTAACGGCGCGAACCGAAGGGGCGGAGCGTCATGTGGCGGTTGACGTCCTTGTAGAGCAGGTAGCGGAACGGGCCGGGGCCTCCGGCATAGCAAGCCTGCGGGCAGAAGGCGCGCAGCCACATGAAGTCGCCGGCTTCCACTTCCACCCAGTCCTGGTTCAGGCGGTAGACGGCCTTGCCTTCCAGCACGTAGAGGCCGTGCTCCATGACATGGGTTTCCGCGAAGGGAATGACGGCACCGGGCTGAAGGGTGACGATCGTCACATGCATATCGTGGCGGAGATCGGAAGGATCTACGAAACGGGTCGTCGCCCAGCGCCCTTCCGTGCCGGGCATGGTGGACGGCGTGATGTCCTTCTCGTTGAGGATAAGCGGTTCCGGATGATCCAGCCCTTCGACGGCCTCATAGGCCTTGCGGATCCAGTGGAAGCGGGCATGGGCGGTGCTGCGGTTGTGCAGCGACCACGTCAGGCCCGGCGGCAGGAAGGCATAACCGCCCGGCTGGAGAATGTGCTTGCCGGCCGGCAGCGTCAGTTCAACCTCGCCATCAACGACGAAGAGCACGCCTTCGGCTTCAGGATCCTGCTCCGGGCGGTCGCTACCGCCGCCCGGCGCCACTTCCATGACATATTGGGAAAAGGTTTCGGCGAAGCCGGAGAGCGGGCGGGCAATCACCCAACAGCGCGTGTCGTTCCAGAAGGGCAGGAAGCTGGTGACGATGTCCTGCATCACCCCCTTGGGGATGACCGCATAGGCCTCCGTGAATACAGCTCTTCCTGTCAGGAGATCACTTTGCGGCGGATGGCCGCCAAGGGAAGAGTAGTAGTTTCTTTGCATCGTCTGGGCCCTTCGTTCTCAGAGTTCCGGGAGGCTGCGGCATTCGCCTCCGCCTCCATATTAGATGGTGTCAAAGCCTTAACAAGGATATCCGGGGACACCTGCAAGCTTCCATGCGCAAGACTACTCCGGATGTGGGACAATATCCTCCCTTCGTTCCACCGGATCTTTCGTGCTGCCGCGCTCAATCAGGAACTGAAGGTGGTGAATCGCCGTACTTCGAAGTCGGCGGGAATATTTATCAAGATTCTCACAGGCGTCGAGGTCGGCGAATTCGTTTTCGCCAACCCGCCTTTTCAGAACATCGGATGGAAGGCGTATCGAAGTAGATCGCCTCCTGGGGGTTCGGTACAAAGCAAGCCTCGGGCTCAGCGCCAATTGACGCCGCTGCTCATCGTCGGTGCGGGAGCATCCCCCGCCAGCCGCCCTGCCTTAAATCGCCTCCCTCGGATGCGGTGTATCTTCATAGGCGCCCCAGATCGATTGATCCAGATTGATGGCAGCGCCGGTCATCAGACCGGATTCCCTGGAAGACAGATAGGCGACAGCGCGTGCAACCTCGGCCGGCTCGACAAGCCGGCCGAATGGTTGATTGGCAGCCGCCTTCGCCAACCAGTCGTCGCCAGCGCCATGATACTCCCGTTGGATGCGGTCCTCGCCATCGCTTGCCATCCAGCCGATATTGAGCGCATTGACCCTGATCCGGTTTCTCAAAAGGGCGAAGGCAGTGTTGCGGGTCAGCGTGTCGAGCGCACCCTTGGACGAGCAATAGGCGCTGATGAAGGGCTGCCCGGCCATCGACGACATCGAGGAGATGTTGACGATCGTGCCCTCAATGCCATTGGCGATCATGTTCTTGATCGCGTCCTGCATCAGAAAGAACGGCGCACGCACATTGACTGCGAAGATCCGGTCGAACAGCTCCGGATCGGTATCGAGAATCGTGCCCCGGTCGGTGATCGCGGCAACGTTGACCAGGGCGTCGATCCGGCCGAACCGCTCGGCCGCTGTGTCTATGACCTTGCGGCAATCCTCAACCCGGCCGAGATCGGCTGCGACGAAGACGACCGGCGTGCCATATCGGTCACCGATCTCCCGTGCCTTGGCCTCGCCCTTGGCGGTGCTGCGGCCGCAGATCGTAATCCCCGCAGCGCCGCGCTCGGCAAAAAGACGTGCGACTTCCGCACCCAGCCCCTGCGTGCCACCGGTGACGACGGCAAATTTTCCATCCAGACGATTCATCGGACCCTCACGCCTCCCTGCGTGCTGCGTGAGCCGCGATCAGCTCCGCAAAGCGCGCAGCATCCACCTTGGCGTCGATCGACTCAGCCATGATCTGAGCTTGCGTTTTCGGTGCAAGGCCTCCGACCGGCGGATCGCTGTCGAGATTGGTGGGGAAGGCATAGCCTTCGGCCGTCGACGCGATCACATTGGCCGCCTCGGCGCGGTTCAGCGCGCCTGCCTCAAGCGCGGCGAGCAGCGCAGGATAGACTGTGACCGACATCCGGTTCCGATTGATGCTTTCCATTGCCCGTCCGAATGCCGATGACACCTGCAGGAGATTTGCCATGCGGTAGATGTCCTTTGAGACATTGTTGCCGGCGCCATGCATGACCGCCGGATTGAAGAAGACGGCATCGCCCTTCTGCAGCGGCAGCTGCACATGGTGCTCCGCGAAGTGCGCCTGAAACTCCGGACGGCCGAAGGCGATGTAGCCTTCGAAGAACGTCTGAGAATAGGGCAGAAACAGCGTCGGTCCGCTTTCGAGCGGCATGTCGCAATGCGCGACGGCTCCTTGCAGGGTGAGCAGAGGCGAAACGGCGTGGATATGTCCGGGATAGGCCTGCATCTGCTGGGGCGTCATGAAGCCGAGGTGGTAGTCGCGATGCGGCTTCTGCGCGGTGCCGCCTGGATTGACCCGGTTCATCTGCGCGGTCATCTGGTAGCCGGCGCCCAGCCAGGCTTCCGATACCATGGCGACGGCGGTGGAGGCATAGTAGCGGGCGAAATTCTCCGGATCCGCCAGGCAGTGCTTCTCAAGCGAGTTCCAGATGCGGTCATTGGCGCCGGGCTTGGCAAAGTGGTCGCCCGCGCCTTTGCCTTTCTCGCGCTCGTCGCGGACGATTGCATCGAACACGGCAGTGGCACGATCGACAACCGCACCGTCGGGCATGGCATTCTTGATGGCGATGATGCCGGGACCGGAGGTGAATGCTTCGACCCATTCAGCCATCAGCGCGCGGCGATCATGTTCATCTCCTGCGGCGTTCCGGACCTTCTCGCCATCATAGATGAGGATGTTCTTCTCGATTCCGTCGGCAAAGGGCCAGTCTGCCGGGTCAGCAGTCTTTTCGACCAAAGTCCTGAAATGATCGAAGCTGCCGCAATCGGCCGAAAGCCAAACTTTCCGGCTGCGCCGGCTGGCGAGCGTCTGAGTGTCCATGGTGATCTCCTCCCGAAGTGGTGTTGGACTTATGCATTGATCGTAATATCCCCCCGGCCTATGAGAAAGGCAGAAAAGCCCTCAAAAACACCTCAAAGGGAAAACCGGTGACATCACGCTTTCCACTGAAGGATATCGCCTTGCAGGCCGGTCTCAGTCTGGCGACCGTCGACCGGGTGATGCATGAACGAGCGGGCGTTCGCGCCGTCACGCGAGCGCGGGTCGCGGCGGCAATTTCCGAACTGGAACGGCAGTATCTACAATCGGGCCTCGCCGGGCGGCGCTTCGTCATCGATGTCGTGATGGACACGCCTCAGCGCTTTTCCACGGCGGTACGCGAAGCATTCGAGGCCGAACTGCCCGGCATGCGTCCCGCTTCGTTTTCCGCACGATTTCACGTCGCCGAGACGATGAGCGAGCAGGAATTGCTGTCCATCCTGCACGCCATACGCCGGCGCGGGAGCCATGGTGTCATCCTGAAGGCCGCTTCGACGCCGGCGATTGCCGAGCTTGCTGCCCAGCTCATGGCGGCAAAAATTCCGGTCGTCACGCTGGTGACCGATCTGCCGGCAAGCTCCCGGATTGGCTATGTCGGCATGGACAACCGGGTGGCGGGTGCGACGGCGGCCTATCTGCTCGGGCGCATGGCGGGAGGGCGGACGGGCAAGGTGCTGGTGACACTGTCAAGCAGGCTCTTTGCCGGCGAAGACGAGCGCGAACAGGGATTCCGCAATGTGCTCGCCGAACGATTTCCCTGGCTGTCCGTCGCGCGGATCTCCGAAGGTTTCGGCGTCGATCGCACGACAGAACTGCTCGTTCGCGATGCGTTGGAACAGGAACCGGACATTCGCGCAGTTTACTCGATCGGCGGCGGCAATCGCGCCATATTGAAAGCCTTCACCGAGGCCCGGCGCGAATGCACGGTCTTTGCGGCTCACGATCTCGATCAAGACAATATCAAGCTTCTGGCCGCTGGCGACATTACCTTCGTCATTCATCACGATCTGCGGCACGACGCGCGCAGCGCTTGCCAGCTCGTGCTTGCCTATCACCGGATGCTGCCGGCCGATTTCCAGGTGGCGCAGTCGCGGGTTGCGATCGCAACGCCCTTTGATCCCTCGCACTGACACGCAGATTGACGAAGACACAATCACTTCGTTAGCTGATCGGCACGGGAAAGAAAGAGCGCGCGGATTGGCGAGGTGTTGGTCCGATTTCTGCAACTGTCATTTCGTGCGCGGGCTGCCTCTGCGCGATGCGCGTTCGCCACGACTATCGACGCCCTTAACGGCAGCTCAAAGGCGCAGACGAAGCGGTGTGCCCAACGTGACCGATTTGCCGTCGATACAAATAAGCAAGCATGTGCAGAAACGCCACACCATATCCCTCAACGCGGGCGGCGGATCGCTCGCACCTTGCCGCTGCCACCACCACCGGCGAAGAAGAGGTCGCCGCCATTGGATTCGAGGCCAGAGACGCCGGTGCCCTCAGGCATTTCCAGCCGTTCCAGCACTTCGCCCGTTATCGGATCGATGCGGCGAACGTCGCTTTCGTCGCCGTCCCAGGTGCCGTGCCACAACTCGCCATCGACCCATGTGACACCGGTAACGATACGGTTGGATTCGATGGTGCGCCTGATAGCACCGGTTTCGGGGTCGATTTCGTGGATCTTGCGGCCGCGGTGCTGGCCCACCCACAGGCTTCCCTCGCACCAGGCGAGACCCGAATCGCCGCCGTTGCCGGGCGCGGGAATGGTGGAGAGCACCTTTCCGCTCTCGGGATCGATTTTGTGAATCCGGTCCTCGGCGATCTGGTATAGATAGCGCCCGTCGAAAGCGGTGCCCGCATGCGAGGCGACGTCGATCGAGCCCACCTGCGCTCCGCTTTCCGGGTCCAGGGCGTGCAGCTTTTCGCCAGAGGCGAACCAGACATGCCGGCCGTCGAAGGTAACGCCGTTTACGCGGGGCGCATTCTCGAAGGGGCCATATTCGCGAATGACCTCAGCTTGAGACTTTTTCATTGTATCCATCCTCCGGTCAGCATCTGTTGAATTCGGCAGCTCCAACCCTAGTCGCTCGGCAGCGGTCCCGGGAGTAACAATGTTGTCGGGAAGCCGACGACCGGCGGCATCATCCAGCGACAAGCGCGGCCATTGCCGATGCTTTGCACCCGCCCGGTGGCCGCCAGTGCATCGAGCGCCCGCTGCACCGTGCGCGGACTTGTGGCCAGCGCGATCGCCAGCGCCGAACTCGACCAGGATTCGCCGTCGGCGAGCAGCGCCAGCAGAGAGGCGTGCTCCGCCTCGACAGGTGGCGCCAGCACAACGATATCGCGTTTTCCATGCGGCGTCAGCGCAAAGCCGTGCGTCGTCGCGCCAATATCGGCAAAAGGTTCCAACGCAGTGCGCAGCCTGCCGATCTCGACCCTGAGCCGTGCCCGGTGGGATTCGTCGGCATGGCGGGCGTGGAAAGCGCGGGAAAGCAGCACGGCGCGCGACGCGTCCGCGGGAGCAGCCTCGGCAAGCACCCGCGCCAGTGTAAACAGCACCGGCCGACTCGCCAAAGACACGACTTCACCGCCGCTGCGCACGACATTGCGGCAGGCGTCGACGACCAGCGCTCCGGAGGACAGCAGAGCCTCCACCTCGCCGAGCGAAAGCAGGCGCTCCCTGCCGTGTGCGATCAGCCGGGCCGCCGGTGCGTCGAGAACGCGCGCGGCGTCGCGCACTTCGATCGTGAGCGCGGGAATGCCGGCCTTGCGTGCCGCCTCCGCGGCTCGCGCCAGGGCACCACGGGCATGCTCGGTGCGAAGGCGGCGGATGGCGATACCGGCAACCGCAAGCTCATGGCTTGCCCTTGCGGCCGGCGGTAGCGGCGAGGGATCAAGTTTCGCGAGCATCCGTTCGGCCTCGTCGAGATGACCGATAAGCAGCAGGCGGCGTATCTGCAGGTTGCGGGCATGAGCGGCATTGATGCGGTCGCCATGCTTGTCGAGGACGGCCCGCGCCGTCTCCAGCGTCTTTTCCGGCCAACCGAGATCTCGCGAGACGAGGGCAATCTCCGCCTCGGCCACGACGCAACGGGCGCGGGCCACCGCCTCGCGGGGGCCGAAGGCGCGCGCAGCGCTCTTCAGCAGCGTCTTGGCGCGGACTAGGTCGCCGAGCTGCGCCATGGCAATGCCGCGAAGCGCCAGCGCCGGTGCATCGTCGCGCAGCGCCACGCGTTTCATCGCGCCCAGCGGATCGCCTGACGCAAGCGCCTGTGCGGCGGCGATGATCAGCGAGTCCATCGAAATCCCGTCACACTTGTAACTCCCACCCGCCCTGCTTCCAGCCGTAAGTTATTCCCCATCGGCCGGCAAGATGCCGCGCCGGATAGACAAACCTAGCAGATACAGGAGATCAACCATGACGATGCACAGGACAGGAACGCGTAAGGAGTGGCTTTCGGCGCGGCTTTCCCTGCTGGAAGATGAAAAGGAGCTGACGAGGCGCAGCGATGAAATTGCCGCGAGCCGCCAGCAGTTGCCCTGGGTGAGGGTGGAAAAGGACTATCGGCTCGAAACCGGGGATGGCACGGTTCCGCTCTCGGCGCTCTTCAAGGGGCGCTCCCAGCTTCTCGTCTATCACTTCATGTTCGGACCGGACTACACGGCCGGCTGCCCATCCTGTTCGTCGATCGCCGATGGCTTCAACGGCTTTGCCGTGCATCTTGAAAACCATGACGTCGCCTTTTCCGCGGTATCCCGGGCGCCGCTTGCGAAACTGCAGGAATTCAAACGCCGCATGGGCTGGACCTTCGACTGGGCCTCGTCGGCCAACAGCGACTTCAACCACGATTTCAATGTCTGGTTCACGCCGGAGGAGCAGCGCGACGGCAACATCGAATACAACTACCGCCGCGAGCCGCCGATGCCCGAGCCGCTGGCGGGCAAGACGGTGCAGCAATGGGAGTTGCGCGGCAGCGAAGGCCCGGTCGCGCAGATCGCCTCGATGACAGGAACGGATGTCGCGACCTACACGCGCGACCGGCCGGGTGTCAGCGCCTTCGCTATGCAGGATGGCGAGATCTATCACACCTATTCGTCCTATGCCCGCGGACTAGACAGCCTCTGGGGCATGTATCAGTGGCTCGACCGGGCGCCGCTCGGCCGCAACGAAACCGGTGTCTGGTGGCGTCATCACGACCGCTATGGAGCCTAGCCGATGTCCAGATTGTCTGAAATCCACGAAAGGGCCGGCGCGCGTGCCGCCGGCCTGCTGCAATATGCGAGCATCGGTCGCTGGCTTCAGCTGGCCGCCGCGCCAACCTTCGCCGCCATGGCGCTGCTGACCGCCCGCGATGGCGCAGCCGACATGATCTGCTCGGCGCAAGGCGGCTCGATGTTTGGCGGAATGGCGCCGATGTATCTGCTGATGAGCCTGTTCCATGCCGGACCCTGGCTGAGGCTTCTTGTAAGAGAAGCGAGTGCGCGCGGCCCTTGAGCGACCCTCTACCTTGCTGCTCGAGCCAATCAATCCGACTATCGGAACAATGGTCACCGCAGCGGAATCCAGAGCGGGCTCTTCCAGGCCTTCAACGCATCGAGAAAGACTTGCAGCTTCGATGGCAGGAAGCGCCGTGTCTGATAAACCGCGTGCACGAAGATTTCGGGCGAGGACCAATCCGGCAGGAGGCGGACGAGTTCGCCGCGTTCGATCCGGTCGTCACAATAATTCGAAGGCAACAGGCCTACGCCGTGGCCCTTGTAGGTAAATGCGCTTACCGACTGGAAATCGCGGCTCGCGATCGGTCCCGAAACCTGCACCTTCGCCGATTTGCGGCCGTTGACCAGATGCCATTCGGTTTCATTGTTGCGGCCATTCAACAGGACGCATTGATGCTCCCGCAAATCCTCGGGTTTGGTGGGTAGGGCACGACCCTGCAGATAGGTCGGCGTCGCGACCACGTAGCGGACGCTCTTGCCGACGCGCTGCGCAATGATCGTCGAATCCTGCAATTCTCCGAAACGGATGGCGAGATCGACATTCTCGGCGATCAGATCGAGAAACGTATTGGTGATGAAGAGATCGACCTGGATGCGCGGATAGTTTTTCAGAAACGCAGAAATGAAATCGTAGAAGGGTTCCTGCCCCAGGACCACCGGCACGGAAATCCGAAGCAGGCCCTCCGGCTTTCTCTGTGCGTGAATGAGCACCCGCTCGGCATCATAGAGGTGGTTGAGCGGCTCGCTGCACTGATTGAAATAGGCGCGTCCCTGTGCGGTGAGGTTCAATTTGCGTGTCGTGCGCTGGAGGAGCGTCACACCCAGCTGCTCTTCGAGCGCTGTTACCCTGCGGCTCACCGTCGAGACCGGCATGCCGAGCGCATGGGCGGCCCGGCTGAAGCTCTCGAGCTGCGCTACTTTCACGAAAACAGCGATGTCATTCAGATCAGTCATCTTCTGATTTTTGCATAGATGGAAAATTGATTCCAGATATTTCCATCTAATCACGTAAAGCCCAAGTGGGCATATTTCTCCCACGAGAGCAAACCAACCACCTCATCCTCTCTCGATCGGTCCGGCCTTCGGGGCCGATGCATGGCGGTGAGGTCGTTTCGTGAAATGGAGAACGACAATGCAAACAGAAAAAACAGTAGTGATTACCGGTGCTTCGCAGGGCATTGGTGCCGGCCTTGCCAATGCCTTCCTCGACCGAGGCTATAATGTTGTCGCGACATCGCGGCGCATCAGTCAAACCAACGAGATCAAGGCCTCCGACAGGCTGGCCCGCGTCGACGGCGACATCGCCGATCCCGCCACGGCCGAGCGCGTCGTCGAGACCGCGCTCACCCGGTTCGGGACGATCGACGCACTGGTCAACAATGCCGGGATTTTCTTCACCAAGCCGTTCATCGACTACACCCTGGAAGATTACCGCAAACTGTCCTCGACGAATCTGGAGGGTTTTCTGCATCTGACCCAACTGGTCGTGCGCCAGATGTTGATGCAGAAGACCGGCGGCAGTATCGTCAGCATCACCACGCCTCTGGTTGATCACCCGATCGCCGGCGTCAACGCTTCCGTCGCGATGGCCACCAAGGGTGGTATCGAGGCACTCTCCAAGAACATCGCCCTCGAATACGCAAAGGAAGGAATTCGTGTGAACACGGTAGCGCCCGGCGTCGTCGACACGCCGCTTCACAAGGATAATCCGAGGGATTTCCTTAACACGCTGTCGCCGATGCACAGCATTTCCAGCGTCCAGGAGATCGCCGACGCCGTCCTCTTCCTGACAGAGGCCCCGCGTATAACCGGGGAGGTGCTGCACGTCGACGGCGGCGCACATTTGGGAAAATGGTAAGCGCTGGCAAAGCGCCGGCCGCTGGCGCAGAACAGCGGCTGAAGGATCTTGGTATCGCGCTTCCCCCGCCTCCCACGCCGTTCGGCGCCTATGTGGAGGCGGTGAAGATCGGAAAGCTGCTATTCCTGAGCGGAATGCTCCCGGTCGTTGACCGCAAGCCGCAATATGTTGGACGCGTTGGCGGCGAACTATCCGCAGAGGACGGACGCAAGGCGGCCGAGATCGCCACCTTGAGCGCGCTTGCCGCCATCAAGGAATATCTCGGTTCATTCGACAAGGTGGCAGGCATCGCCAAGCTCGGCGTCTATATTGCGACGGAAGGCGATTTCCGGGATCATCCGAAAGTGGCCGATGGCGCATCCGAGCTCCTCCTCAAGGTCTTCGGCACGGAGATGCTGTCGGGCCGGATCGTCCTCGGAGTGGCCAGCCTGCCCCTCGGCATGCCGGTTGAAGTCGAACTTGTGCTCGAGCTCGCAGAGTGAAATACCGCGCCCCGGTCCGATCGGGGCGCTTCACATCCGTCCGCGCCACCCCCCTGTGGTTGCTTCCTGCAGGCTGAAAGCTCGCGGGGCGATGATGGAACAAGCTGTTGTGACTTCGGCGTCCAACCCGCCCGCTTTCCAGGCTCGCCGCGCGCCAAACTGAACCCTGTCGCTCTGCGGCATGCTTGATGCGATTTGACGTTACGGTTTAGGGGCGATTGATTCATACGAAATACGGTGAGCGAATACCAATTAAGGCTTATAGTAGTATATCCGCAGATTACATACATTTATCAAATATTTTTCTATTAATACTTATAATATTCGAGCATATATTATGTTTATACATTTTGTTTCTGCGTGATGCAGTTGCGCATCTACTACCTATTGATATGAAGAAATTACAAAGCATGACCGAAATATTGGATTTCGGCACGTGCATTTCCTTCTCTATCGTATGGGCGGGGGGCCGTCGGCTTCCAATCAAGGGGGAACAGCCGGATCAATGAACGTAGCGGGTGGTCGTCAGCGTCGTTCCGATCAGGCAAAGCGATTGGAGAAACTAATGAATATCAAGAGCCTTCTTCTCGGCTCCGCTGCTTCACTGGCAGTAGTTTCCGGCGCTCATGCGGCCGACGCTGTCGTCGCTGCTGAGCCGGAGCAGCTCGAATATGTTCGCATCTGCGATGCTTACGGCGCCGGCTACTTCTTCATCCCGGGCACCGAAACCTGCCTCAAGATCGGCGGCAAGGTTCGTACCGAAGGTCAGTGGTACAGCGCGTATGATCCGAACACCCGTTTCGGTACGCTCTGGCACACCCGCGCTGAGCTGCAGCTGCAGACCGCGACGGACACCGAATACGGTCCGCTGAGGACCAACACCGAGCTGCGTTGGGACTGGGACGACGGCGGCTCGACGTTCACCAACCTGCTGCATGCCAGCATCAGCCTCGGTGGCTTCACCATTGGTAAGGAAGACTCGCAGTTCAACGTCTTCACCGGTTATGCCGGCGACGTCATCAACGACGACGTGGTCTATGACGGCC
>Ga0209677_100190_pt1 | contig 50081 bp, 47 predicted proteins | sample AraplaCvi_mCL_r2_2_FD_184285 | JGI IMG/M metagenome (GOLD analysis project Ga0209677, IMG submission 184285) | Arabidopsis root microbial communities from North Carolina, USA - plate scrape CL_Cvi_mCL_r2 (SPAdes) (version 2) | ecosystem: Host-associated > Plants > Roots > Endosphere | place: USA... | reverse complement strand
TGCTGCTGGCATCGTTCTTCCTCCAATTGTTCGGATTGGTGACGCCGCTGTTCTTCCAGGTCGTCACCGACAAGGTGCTGACTCATCGCGGCTATACCACGCTCGATGTCCTCGTGTTCGGTCTTATCACCGTCACGATCTTTGAGACAGCGCTCGGTGGCTTGCGCACTTATGTATTCTCCCATACTACCAACCGAATCGATGTCGAGCTCGGCGCACGGCTTTTCCGGCACCTGATTGCGCTGCCGATTGCCTATTTCGAGGCGCGGCGCGCCGGGGATTCGGTGGCGCGGGTGCGCGAGCTGGAGAACATCCGGAATTTCATCACCAGCTCGGCGCTGACGCTCGTCATCGATCTCGCCTTCACCTTCGTCTTCCTGGGAGTGATGTTCTATTACTCGCCGTTCCTGTCCTGGATCGTGGTTGGCTCGTTTCCATTTTATGTGGCGCTGTCAGCCGGGGTGACGCCGATCTTCCGTAAGAGGCTCGATGTAAAATTCGACCGCGGCGCCGAGAACCAGGCGTTCCTGGTCGAGAGCGTCACCGCCATCCAGACGCTGAAGGCGATGGCGATCGAGCCGCAGATGCAGAAGCGCTGGGAGGAGCAGCTTGCCGGCTATGTCGGCGCCAGCTTCGATGTGCTGTCGCTCGGCAACTGGGCCAGCCAGTCGGTTCAGTTCATCAGCAAGCCGCCAGCAAGCCCGGTGCGGATCAGGTCCCGGATCACACCGGTAACGTTTGCTGAAAGCGCGTGGGCACGCGCGTGAATTTGCTCGATTCCGCTCGTTGCGAGACGGATCGAGATTGGTCTTGTCTTGCCTGCCATGAGATTGCCTCAACAGAGTTGCCGAGGCGATTGATCACAAACCCGATCAGGGACCGCTGCACATCAGCCGTTATCCGGCAACGCGCGAACAGCACGCTCATCCTATGACGGTTCGCAGCAAGGAGCGGCGGAGCTCAGCGGCGGGAGGTTTGAACCAGGCGCGGTCATCGCCCCGCATCGGATGTCGTTCAAGCAATATGTTCTTTCTGCATCGTTGGGGCGAGGATCGTACGATTGGCGGGGCAATATTCGGAGATGCCAGAGCTATGAGGTTCTACGCGGATCACGCACTCCGCATGCTGATGTTCTCCGCCGTACGACGGCGATGCTCTTGCATTCACAATCAAATGATCAGAACGCGGCGACGGCCGACGAGTCCAATAAAAACGCACCACGTGAAAACGCGAGCGGGAAGCGCCGGGGCTGCAGCTGCTGCGGAGGTCTGCGGCAACGGCGTGACAAATCTTGTGTCGAGCTGGACAAACGCGAAACTGTCCTGCCGTGCAGGCTTTTGCGATGAGCGCTATGGATTTACGTCACGAGCGACCAAGGGCCGAGCCTATAACCCGAACTATTGTATCATTTTTGCGGATGGCCGCTCATGGGATTTGTTCGGGAGCCGGTGATTCGCCATTTTCTTGGGCAGAGAGATTCGATTCCACTCCTTCAGTGCTCTGAAATCCTTCAACTCGATTAGCTATCACTGTGATGAAGCATACGGCCATCAGGAGGCACGAAGCTACAAGAAAAGGCAATGTATGATTCCAGTAGTATATGCTTGTGCCGACCACTGGACCAGTAACGACCCCTATCCCCTGGGATGCGCTCAGAAGTCCCGCCGCGCGACCCTGCCCAAGGTGATGAGCTTTGAAAGTAATCGCGGTCGCATTTCCAGGTAACAGCAATCCTAGTCCTAGCCCGAACAAGCCCAGCGAAAGTACATGCATCTCAAACGAGAAGTTTGGATCGACAGCTCCGGCGAATCCGAATCCGGCCATGCCTAAACACGCTAACACACTCCCAACTCGTACCAGCTGCAACGGCGGCTGCCGAGCTCCCCAACGCAGTACACCTAACTGAGCTATAAGATACGCTGCCATCAGCACAAACAACCCCAAACCCGCACGCTGTGTCGCCTCTTCGCCTGAGAGGACGAATTCATCCTGGAAGCGGAAACCGGTGAGCTGCTGAAGGAGGGTGGAACAGAGAACTATGAGGAATCCCATTAGAACATAGGGCCACAATTTCCAAGCCGTCGGTCTATTTGGTTCGATCTCGACACTCTTATGCTCCCTGCGACTGCAGTCATGTGCTGGCTCACCGACCAAGATCCATAGAGCCGCAAGCGTTGCAGCGGTCAAAGCTGCGGTTCCGTAAAATGGTGCAATCGGGCTGAAAACTCCAAAGCCGGCACCAATTACCGGTCCTAACATGTGGCCGAGTCCAAAAGCACTGCTGATGAGTGCGATGCCAGCTGTGCGCTGTTGAGGAGCGGTGGTGTCAGCGATGTAAGCCTGCGCTGCTGGGAATAATCCTCCCCAACATACGCTCAGCATGACTCGAGACGTGACGAGCAGGCCAAGTGACATTCCGCTAGAGATATAGCCGCCGAGTTCGGCAGAGACTGTCGCTCCGAATGCGAAGTTGGCAAGCACCGCGGCCATTAGACCAATCCGCATGAAAAGTACCCTACCGATCCGTTCGCTCAAGCCGCCCAACCAGGGTGCACAAACAACAAAGGCGAGCGAGGACGTGCTTACAACTGAGCTAATTTCAAGATCGGAGTATCCCATACTCCGGCCTAGAGATGGCAGTACCACAAATATGATTGACTGACTAATACCTGTCGTCACCAGCGCACAGGCCACAACGAGCCTTTCGATACGCCAATCGGTACGAGCTGTCGGATCCATAGAGGTCGGTTTTGCAAGAAGTTGTCGACGATTCATGTTTCTTCCTACTCCAAATCGGTATGCTGCGCACAGCGAAGGATGCTAGAGCCGGGACGACGGCGCTTAGCGGTCGGTCGCCGAAGCATCCTAAGAAGCGTCAGAAGCAAGAATTTAATTGGACCAGTTCGCCCTTATCAACGCCAATCCGCAAGGTCACATAGATGAAGGCCGTTGCTGAACGGCGGAGTTCTGCGACCCTGGCGCGCCTGCTGCTTGTTTTGTGGCATTGAAATAATGCGGTTGTCCGGTGAGGAAAAACACCTTTGACGTGCGCAAACAATGCGGATATAATTTGGAAGCCATTCAGGAACTTTGCGAGGGGTAGGTACTATGTCTGCCAATAATTCGCTACCCTCTTTGCTCGATGTCTCCGCCGCAGAAGCTCTCGTGGCGACCTTCCGGAAGCCGACGCCCACGGTCATCGCTATGTTCATCGACCATCTCGATGACCACTTGCGTCGCTTCATCGGGATGTCTCCGTTCTGTTGTATGTCGACGGCGAACGCCGCGGGCCATCAGGATATCAGTCCTCGCGGGGACTTGCCGGGGTCGTTCAAAGTGCTAAATGAGCGAACCATCGCGATTCCAGATCGCCCCGGTAACAATCGAGCTGATGCGATTAGGAATCTTGTCTCTAACCCGCAAATAGGGTTTATCTTCATTATTCCCGGGATAGAGGAGACAGTACGAGTAAGCGGTACGGCTCAGCTCAGTGTGGATCCCGCCTTGCTTAAATCGATGGAAGTCCAAGGGCGATCGCCAAGGCTGGCGATTGTTGCTAGCGTACGGGTAGCGCATTTGCATTGTGGTAAGGCATTCCGACGTTCGAAGCTCTGGCAACTGGAAAGTCAGGTGCCACGCGCACAAATTCCTACTCTTGGAAAAATCATTGGCGACCAGATTGCCCTGACCGATGACCAGATATCTCGGCTTGACGAGTTAAACGATCGCGCTTCACGGGAGGCGCTCTGGGAGCCGTTCCGCCCCTAATCTAGAGGGACTCTACTAGGCCGCTCTATCTACATAAATTCGTCTAACGCCCTCATGCGTGTCGTGAACGCCTGATGAAAAAGGTCGAGAAGTCGGTTTGACATCACAGGTACACCTGCGCATCAACGACGTTGATCGATTGACGGCGTCATGCGCTTTGCGCGCCTAGGAGGCGCGGCTAATCCGTCAGATCAGCTGTTAGAACCAATCAGGTATTGAAGCTCAGAGCTACGACGACAATCCGTGTATGCGACGTGTTGAAGGCGACTGGAGGAAGGCTGTGCTTATTGTGATCTTTAATCGCTTTCGCAAAGAGAGGTGTTCACATGAGTGGTGTGGGCAGCTAGTCCAATGCAGAAACTGGTAAAGAAGTGGCCATAACTGTTGGACCGGTCGCAGATCTAGACGCTTATCTTCATATAGCGCTGTCCTCCATCGGGAGCGGAACAGCATCAGCTGCGCTGTAGCGCATCATGATTAACAAATATAATCACCCGGGTCGGTACAAAGAGAGCGCAGTGACACAATACATTATTTTGGTCGCGTCTGATGTTGTGCCATTTGCTCTGCGAGTTGCAGGAGCGCATTCTTCAGGCTGCGCGGCTTTAACTGCTCATACGCTCGGATCAATCTGAGAAGCTGGCGGTCTGTTATTTGATCGGTGACAGACTTAGTTACTCTTGAACGCGGCTTTGAGTGCAGATCGTTAAAGAAACTATCGACTGATACACCGAAGAGCTCGGATAACTTGAATAGTTGGCTTGAGCTAATCCGGCTTTGTCCCTTTTCATACTTCTGAACTTGTTGAAATGTAAGATTTAGATGTTCTGCGACAGCTGTCTGCGATAAATGTTTTCTTAGTCGCAGGTTGCGAATGCGTCTACCTACGGCGATATCGACCGCCTTTGCTTGATCAGTTGCCATTAATCTCTCCAATACGGTCGCTGCTACGACCCGGACGCAAGCTCAAGCGGGCGTAGGACGTGCGCGTTTGCCGAAGCTCTCGGATAAAGTGTTACTATACGGCATACTGGAATGCGCCGGATACCACTATAGGATCTATCTACGGTGCCGACTATATGACTACCTATTCGATATCCTGAACGGGCAATATGTGGAGTTAAAACGTAGGAGGTTGAACCCTGCTGCGTGTCTGTTGAAGCCACGCTCATCGGCCAAACGAGACACCGAACTAACTATCTAAGAATGTGCACTCTGAATGATGCGGGCTTTGACGCGAGCAACATAAGGGTTCGTGAGAATCCCATGCATGAGGCTTCCCGGGACCGATGCGCCGTATTGTGTTTTCGGTGCAGGATCGGCATTGAGGTGCGCGACGCAAGTAACAAGATACCTCCATCGGCCTGGAGAAGCACAGGCGTGGTGCCTGCCACAACGCAAAAATGAGGAAGTCCAGTGGAGCTGATAAGGTGTGTGTTGACATGGCGATGATCCGGCAGGGCATAATGGTCTGGGGAGGAGAGCGCCCCCCGAAAAGATCTCACCCGCAGGCATAGGATTTCAGGAGCGACGCTACAATTGGAAAGCCGCGTGTCCAAGGGGTAGCCCTCAAGTTGCTCGCGAAGAATTGTTCGGCTGGGGAAGCTTCTAGCCGAGCAGACATTGGATAGGGGAGGGCTAGGGCATTGCTCACAAGAAGTGGGTCCGCCGCCGAGCGCGGCGGCTGGCTGTAGCTAGGCTCGCGAATCAAAGCATATTTTACAATGGTTCGTCACTTGTCCCGTCGGCATCATGACAACGAAGCGTCGGATCCGCTTGCGCGAGCTCGCCAGTTAGTCGTTCCAGTTCGATTATCGGCAACTGTTCACGCCGCTTCTGCCCCTGAGCCTCGCAGTTCGGTATCGACTGCATTCACCGACTCCACCACAAGCGTTTGCTATGCGCGCTCCACCCGCGCAAAGCTGCAAGCCGCGGAGGCGAAGTCTACGCGCCGGTCGCGCTACTTTGTGTCCGATGCGTTCGCTGAGGACGGCGTTGCCGGATTCCAACGTCGTGAACAAATGTATCACGAGATGCCTGTGCGTTTGTCGACACTTCGATTTCAGAGCGGGTAGCGCGACAGCTGAGTTCGACCGTCGCTCCACATGGCAAGCTGGAACCAACAGTCTCCGACAACCGCACCGACTTCATTACCAATAGGATGCGGGCTTGGTGCAAAGATGACGCTCTGGTTGCATCACATCAAGCCCTAGTGCCGTACGTGAGCCTAGTCTCCGGAAAAGAGATCCTTGAGGCTATCCATTTCAGGCAAGTGTCACCTGTTCGGATGTCGTCACGTGTGCCGGGATTCAATCAAGCAAGATTGAATCGCACGTCCGAAATATCCATGTCGGTCTGCAATTCGGGATGCCGCAATCGAGGTACCACGATCTCCGAGCCAAGTTTCCGCGACCAACAGAATCCAATTATCGACCGGCGGACGGGTTAGGAAGATTGATAAATCGCTGTTTACGTGGCTCCACGACTTGAAATCTAACACGGCAGAAGGAGCGCTGGTAAAATCGGCCGCAATCGCGGTACACATCAACGGTGACGTTTCCGCATTTAGGACTAGGGCACGGTCTGGACGAACCCAAACGGCGCCGGATCCCGGCCGCCGGGCAAATTCATCTACAAATCGCATTGATACGCCGCTGAAGAACGGATTCGCATTGGGGTCGATGTCTGGATCTTCGTGCGCCCGTTCGGGCCCTGACAGGTCCAGCGGGACGCTTACCAAGTTAATTGGAAGATCGAACTGTGCCGACCGCATTCTAAGTACTCGGGCACGGACCAGCTCAGTCCCTTGCGATAGCAGGTAAATTGATGCCATGTGCGCCTTTCGGCCGGCCTTCTCGACTTCCGTCCTAATTTCGATCGGCTTAATTGGGGCCGGTCGCAGAAACTCGATTGAAATTCGAACAACGTGCATCTCAATTGGAATGTCAATCCGCTCGGCCGCCCATACAACCAGCCCTGCCAATGCCGCTCCATGCTGAAATGATGGATTCCATGCTCCACCGGCATAGGGGGTCGCCGTGGCGATGTTGTCCTCAATTTCGTAGACAGCGGTCATATGGCACTTCCTGACTATCACGGCAGGTCATCGACATGAGACACGAGCCAGACCCTACCACAACAAGCTTGCCGTTCGCTACATGCTATATCCGAGAGCGACAATTAAGTTGACTAAGGTCAGCTCAACAATCGAGCACCCCGGTGCTGTACGCATAGACGTCACGCAGGTTACCCGCCTAGGCGATACCGCGTTGTTGAAGTGTGGCGACGAGCAAGCCGATGTTCATGAAAGCAATAAACAGATAGCCAAGAAGGGCTGAGCGCGAAACCCGAGATGTTGGAGTGAGGAGCCAAAGAAGAGCGCCGAAGGTGGCACACATAGCGATAGCGTAGATGACAAACCACATGGACAAGTTTGCGAACCACCACGCGCCGATTTGGCTAGCAAGAGACAGACACAGAATGACAACAAGGTATCGACGAGTTACCTGCCACGGCAGTTCGTACGAATGCCAGTCCGGACGGGTGAGATGTCGGGAGTACTTCCAGAATTCAAAACCGGCCCAAAAGATGGTCGTAATGGTCAGCTGTGAGACGACGGATAGCGAACGACCTGACGAATGTTGCCACGTCTGGTATACATAATGGAAGATCAGGAATGGTGCGCCCTCGTAGAAGATGGCCAATCCAAACCAACGACCGATTTTGATGGCCTTGGAATTTGTGCTTGCGAGCATGTTGCTCTTGAACCCCAAATCACCAATGATCATCGCACCCAATGCGCCCAGAGCAACAATGAGCGCAAAGCTGTTCCAGTTGAGTGCAACAATGATCGCGGCTGTGAGGAAAAGTCCTCCCCAGAGGCGTTGCCGCCGCAAGCGGACGATGCCCGGATCGATGCGCGGCACCGAGCCTGCTGAGTCGATCCTAAGGTCCGATATGTCATCTACTAGTCCTAGCTGGCAGAATAGCAAGAGGAAGCTCCCAAGCCCAGGCATCAAATCGGCGACGCGGGATGAGCCCTGCGAGGCGCGGTCGAGAAGGGATATGAAGGACCAGAACGTGATACCGACCGAGACTAGGACGGGGAAACCGAACTTAAAGGTGACGTAGCCGCCGAGCTCTGTAACCGTTCTTAGCGCTTCTATACTCGCTCTTCGCAATTGGACTATCGCTGCCAGTTCACTCATTGATCACCTCGCAATCGCTGAGAGCGTTAAAGATCATCCACACCCGGGTCACGAGCTCTGACATACTAGTTAATCAATCCGCCTGCGCCCGGATTATCATGTCGCCTCCGGCAATTCGGGCATGGCGTCACGCCCAATTTGCGCGCAGGGTCTGTAGTCCTCGCCAAACGCAGCTCGGCCGCCAAACAGCGTTTTCCATGCCAGAGATTCTAAGCCTGGGAAAACTGTCGAACAGCGTCCGCAATGCGATTTCGAGCTCGACCCTCGCGAGTTGCGCGCCAAGACAAAAATGAATACCTCCGCCGAAATAGAGCGGACGGACGTCGGGTCGAGAAAGAATGAGGCGATCCGCATCTGGATATATTCTAGGATCCCGATTGGCTGAACCCAAGGCGAGTATCACGAAATCCCCGCAAGGGATTGTTCGTCCTCCGATTTCGACAGTCTCAAGCGCCGAACGAGAGGAGAGTTGTACCGGAGACTCGAATCTCAGAAGTTCGTCAACAGCGGCCGAGACGTTTTCAGGGTGCCGTTTCAACTCATCCAGCTGATCTTGATTAGAATACAACGAGTAGATCGAGTTACCGATCGCGTTGCTGGTGGTCTCGTGACCAGCGATAAACAACAAAATAATATTCGACAATAGTTCGTCCGAGCTGAGACTGTCGCCTGCCTCCTCGACTTGTACGAGACTGCTGATTAGATCTTCCGCCGGTTCTCGACGACGCAATTCGATCAGATCGCCAAAATACCGTTTGAGGGTGTTCAGTTGCTCAGTTGCTTCCTTTCGCTCAGTCGCCGTAAGCGGAATAATGTCCAAAACCCGACTAGTCACTCGGAAGCTTCTGGTGAAATATTCACGATCGGACTCTGGAACTCCCAGCAAATCGAACATTACAGTCATCGGGAAAGGTAGAGCGAAATCGGCTACGATATCCATTTGTCCCCGTTCCCGCACTCTGTTCAGGAGGTCGGTCGCGACGCGACCAATGTGCGGGCGCAGGTCCTGGACTCGCCGCCCGGAGAACGCCTTACTCACAAGCTTTCGAATTCTCGGATGATCAGGTGGATCAAGGAATAGGACCATTCTGCTCATTGCGATGTTTAGCGGATTCTCCATTGCCGCCGGACCGTTTATGACCATCGTTTCGCGAGCGAAATCGCGGCCAAACCGTCGGTCCGCCAAAACTGACGAGACGTGCTCGTGAGCAGTCAACAACCAAAACCCGAGCGGCGTCTTATAGACAGGCGCGGTTTCCCGATAGTGCCTATAAAAGTCGTATGGATTGGCGACGACCTCAGGAGCAAGGGGATTGAAAACCTGCGAAGTGTAATTCACAGCTTGCGCTTCGGACATCTCAAATCTCCTTTTGCCTGTCCTTCAACTACGGCCGGCGAGTCTCGTCGACTGACCTGGCCCAAAAGCGAAAATGAGCCGAGCTCTCACGCCGCTTACCCGGCGGATCACTCGCTCCACCATTTGACTTCGCAGTCACCTAGTCTCAGCGGCTTCAAATACCTGGGGGCCTGATATGGCTTCCTCATGATTTCGCAGTCATATGGCTTCCCGACGTCCGCAAAACGTTTTCGAATGTTTGCAAATCTCTCATTGAATATGCGGCTCAGTCGGTTTCGATCCGAGCCGAGGTCGTCATCACGAAGAGCCTTATGTTCAAGGAAGGAGGCTCCCGGTTGGAAGAAGACAAATGTAGAGGGATGTCCATAAGTCTCTCGCGGACTGTCCGGTCCGTAGAGAGGAGAGAACACAGTGACAAACATTCTCACGTTGCAAAAGCAAAACTGCCAATCCGCTGAGCGAACTTGGTCGCAGAAGAGGTTAGGCGACGAGTCGTCCAACACATTCAACGAAACGAGCAACCCACGGAACGTCGTGCAGAGGGTCGAAAGCGTCCGGAATTGACTTTTTTGATCGATCTCCACGACAAATCCATCCAGAACATGCCATCGCTGAAGGTTGGAGAATAGACGCAGCGCTGGCGCGATGTTGCGGGCGTTTTCTTCTACATCTAGGTCGTGGTTCCATGGAGGCGCTCCCCAGACAGTTGCCAACTTTGCAAAAGGGCAAGCGGTGTGCTGCTGAATCGTCGCAAATGATCGTAAGGCTTTTGCGTTCGACGGATGGTAGATGTAGATTTGTCTCTCGTCTGTATCGATTGCGCGATTGAGCCTGCTACAAAGTACGTCACAAAGTCCCGGGCCGAGTCTAGTCGCCAATTCGAGCAGCCGGCTCTCAAACATGCAAAGCAGATCAGCGAGCGCCGGCAATCGGTCGCGATGAACAGATGGCGATCGCCCCTCATATACTTCCACTCGGCGCTTGATAGCGTCCAAGCTGCTTTGAATAACCGCAGGACCAAGGATTGAGTCGTAGCCAGATTGAACACCGCCGTCGCTATCGACGGCGGCGAGCGGAAGACGATAGATGTTACCTATTTGTGAAGACGCGATTAGTGCGTCGCAAAGCGCCGACAGGGATGGCTCGCCAAAATCCCCCGTCGCTAGGTAATCGCAAAGCGCAGATGTGGCCATCGACAATTGCTCGACAGCGTCGAGCGGGACGAGTGGGTTCTTGAGTGACAAGACCGTTTGTCGAATCTCAGACATTATGCTGGCGGAGGTCTGCATCTCTCGCTGTCTCTCCGGTTACTGGTCATGCATACAGTTGACCTTCGATCGGCTAAGCCGCGCTATTATCGCTCGCCCGCATTCCCGAACAACGTGCGACGATCGTTGAGTGCTCGCGCTCGCCACGACGGGATGCCGCACGTCCAGGACGCCGCAAATCGTCTCCTATCAAAGTCATGTTGCAAGCCTCACCGCGCCTCCGCCAACTCAAGTGGCGACTTAAGAGAATGCTTCCGCGCGTCAACGCTCGGAAGCCCGTAAGGAGTCTATTCAGCTCAGGTAGCGCCTAACGGGGCTGGGCATGTCCGCTATTGGCTGTTGTTAGTGTTTGTCATCCACAGATTGCGCATCAACAACAAGACAACCGATCAGCAATTCTGTCAACTAAATTATCAAGCTGAAGATGCGATAGGGCGCCTTGCAGCCTCGCTCGACACCTGCGCTGCAAACGTCGCTATATGTGTGGACCCACCAAAGTTGGTAGCTTGACTGCAAACACGTCGAGCTCAGAACATATCTCAGGGTGGGGTGATCCCATCCGCTCGATTGTAGGGTGGAATGCCAAGCAGAGATGAGGAGTTCCTGTCTCTTCGCAAGGATGAATAGGGTTCCGGGTCTTAGCTGACTGTAGAAGTGTGATCGCGTAAGGCGTGCCTGCGCTCTTGTCTCCATTGCCGTGCGAGATGGCTAGCAAGCGAGTGGCGATCTGGTTTTGAAGCCAACTCCGCAAGTACGTGAATCGACACACGAGTGTCACAAAGCAATTGACGGGATATGGTGATACAACTATAATGCGATTAGAAAAGAGAATACACATTGTGGAAGCTGCTAACGACGAGGCGAGTTTCCGTAGATGTGTCGAACTCGGCTGACCAACCGAAGGGTGCTTTGATGTCCGCGTGTCTCGCGGCAACTGCATTCCTTTTCACAAGGCGGGGCCGTTAAGCGATGATCACAAAAAGCGCTCACAAGTTGGTTGTTTTTGAGGGCATAGACGGTTCCGGCAAGTCGGAGCAGCTTGTTCGACTCAAAGCGTGGCTATCAGAGTGTGGCATGCAGGTGGCCGTCCCAGCCAGTGAGCCATCGCGAATTCGTCGCTTTTACCGAGAGCTGATCAGCCGAGAGGAGGAATTTCCCTCTGCTCTGACGTCTACACTTATTAGCCTTGGAGATTATGCGGATCTCGTCAGTGCGTGGGAGCGGAGCGCGGCAGGTGGAGTAACCGTGCTGCACCGCTACATCTACTCTGCGGTCTCCGACGCAGTAGCGCTCGGCCTTCAATTGGGGCCGCTCCTTGAAGTCGCTGCGACATTCCCGAAGCCGAGTGTCACAATATGGATTGATACCCCTGAAGCGTTGGCGCTAGCTCGAAAGAGAACCATTTCGTTGGCAGAGGCAGGCGGCCCCGAGTTTCTGCGTGGGCACCGAGATCGTGCTAAGGGTTTTCTCGACTATCAATCACGGGTCAGAACGGCCTATGAAAGCATATTCAAATCACTGCCTTGTGGGACTCTGGTCAGAGTCGATGGATCTGGAGATGCCGACTCGGTGCACCGCAAGGTGCGGCATGAGCTGGGTGGGTTTATCCCCTGGTTGGAGGCTGCATCATGAGTCAGCTGAAACGGGAAATGTTACAGCCTATTCCGGATCCGGTTATCGTCGATGGTCCGGGTTCGCAGGCAAGGCGGCTACGAGGAGCGGTGGTCGGCCTGGGTCATCAAGGTACCAAAGATCACCTTCCCGGAATGATAAGGTCACCAGCCGTGGAGTTGGTCGCGCTCTGTGATATCGATCGGGATAAACTGGACCGCATCAGCTCCGCATACGGAATTCAAGCGTTTGACAACTGCAGTGAGTTGTTCCGGGAAGTGCCGCTGGATTTCATAATTGCGTCTACTCCCCATGACAAATATCTCGCAATTGTGGCTGAGGCGGCCCGTTATGGCATCCACATTTTGAAAGAAAAGCCATTTGCCAGGAATCTCGCAGAGGCCAGACATTTAGCTGCAATTGCCGAAGCCAATAAAATCATTATCTCGACAGGACTACAGCGGAGACATAGCCCGCTCCATCGATATTTTTTCGAGATGCTCCCGCTGATTGGAGAGCCGTTCTTCATCGACATCAAGTACACGATCTTTGTTGATGCGCCGCATGTAGGCTGGAGAGGAAACCGTGACCAAGCGGGTGGAGGTTGCATCATCGACATGGGGTACCATATGGTTGATCTGTTGATTTGGTATTTCGGACTCCCGTCTCAAGTTCTTGCCGGCGTTTCGTCACGTGCCGTAGTAGAGGTGCCTTACGATGCCGAAGACACTGCCTCGATCGTGTTCCAGTACGACAACAATTTGCATGGCATCTGCATCCTGTCTCGCTTCTATTCGCCGAAGTCCGAGCACTTCAAGGTAATCGGTAGTAATGGGACTATTGAAGTAGGCTCTTCTGAAATCCGGCTCCTGCACAAGAATGGCGAGCTGATCGAGCAGGTGAGTGCGCTCCGTCCGTCCCAGCTGAATTCGGTTAGGCAGATCAGTCAATTTTGCGAAATTATACGAGGAAAGGCCGAGAACCGTTTCGGGCCGCGGCTGCACCTTGCCCACGCAGCGTTCGTTGATGCGTGTTATGAGTCGGTTAGGATCGGGGCGTTCGTAAATCCACGGCATCTTCTGGAGCTGTCTGATGCATGAGCTTGCGTTGCTAGGGGGGCCGAAGTCGGTCGAACAGAAGGCGCCGCACTACGTGTGGCCTCCGATAACCAAAGCCTTAAGATACGCTGTGTTGCAGCAGCTGGATGACTCGATTTCCATCTACGATCGGTCTGGCGTCGTAAGGCGACTGGAGGAGGCGCTAGAGCGGATGCACAACTGTGGTCACGCGCTGCTCTGCAATTCGGGTACGACAGCGCTATATTCTATGTTCGTTGCCGCAGGCATTGAGGCAGGAGATGAAGTCATTTGTCCTGCATACACGTTCTTTGCATCGGTGACGCCGCTGCTATTTACGGGCGCGTGGCCTGTCTTGGCAGATTGTGGGGGAGACGGAAATATAGATCCAGAAGACGTGGCTCGGAGGATCACCCCTCGGACTAAGGCGATACTTGCCACGCATATGTGGGGAAAACCCTGCGAGCTTGAGTCTCTGAGATTGATAGCGGAGCGGCATGGATTGCTATTGCTTGAGGATGCATCGCACGCGGTGGGAGCGCTTTATCGCGGCCGGCCAGTCGGTTGCGCTGGAGACGCGGGAGCAATTAGCATGCAAGCCCAAAAGCCTGTTCCCGCTGGAGAGGGCGGGGCCGTGATGTTCCAGAACCCAGAGATGTTCTACCGGGCATTATCTCTCGGTCACTACAATCGCCGATGTAAAGACGAAATTCCGCCAACTCATCCTCTCGCGGAATTTGCTGTAACGGGGATGGGATTGAAGCTTCGTATTCATCCGTTGGCCGCGGCAATCGGATTACACCAGCTGGGGCGGCTTCCAGCGATCTTGGAGGGAAGGGAAAAAGTCGCGCAGCGCATGATACGTGGACTAGCGGGGTTACCAGGATTCCGGATAGGTGCCGTGCCAAACCACATCCAGCCGAGCTGGTACGCGCTTATCCTAGAGTACTTACCGGATGAGCTCGAGGGCGTTTCGATCAACCGGATTTTTGACGCCCTCAAGGCCGAAGGATGCGTGGAGATTGATCGACCCGGATCAACACGTCCATTGAGCCAGCTCCCACTGTTTCAACGGCCAGGAGACGTATTCCCGACCTTCAGAAAGATGAGGGGATATCGACCTGAAGACTTTCCGATTGCTAACGGGTTGCACGCGCGATCACTTAAGCTCCCGGTCTGGCACGATGAAGCGGACATCGGAATGGCTGACGCGTACGTCACCGCGATCAGAAAGGTGGCCAGAAACTATCGAGAGTTAATTCAATGAATAGCTTTCATGACACCCTCATAAGGGGGGCTCTTGCGGATGGCGTAGGGCGCCACGTGGTTGCTGCCGTGGTGATGGACGCGGATCGCGTCCTGTTGCTGCGACGAAAAAAGGATGACTTCCTGGGTGAGCTTTACGAGCTACCGGGGGGAGCCGTTGAATCAGGTGAATCCATCGACGCCGCTTTGCGTCGGGAGCTTGAAGAGGAAATCGGGGGGGAACTGGCAGAAATCGGCGACTTCGTGGGGAGCTTCGACTATCGCGCTAAGAGTGGAATCCTAACTCGGCAATTCACGTTCGTGGCGCGGCTTGTCTCATCGAGCATGATTACTCTCACGGAACACGACATGTTCGTTTGGGCGGCGCAAGAGGAGCTCCCCCAATTCAACGTCTCGTCGGAAGTGAGAAATCAGCTACGTGCCGCCTGGGGCATTTCGAGCAACTGGCGTCAGAAAAACTAGGGCGTCTTAGAAGCGGAGGAACCGCGCGCATGAGTAGCGGAAAGAATGTGTTCGTGACCGGCGCCTCGGGAATGTTGGGAGCGGAGATCGTGGCGGATCTTCTCGCCAATGGGCACCGTGTAATTGCGTTGATAAACGCACAACGGGAAATCAAAAGAAATAGTGGGCAGACAATCCCGGCAATCGAGTGGCGGACAGACGGTCCCTTAATGGGTAGCGTTAGTTGGTTGCGGGGCGATATTCGGAAGACGGACTTTGGCCTGTCTCCTAACACCCATCGGCATCTGCGCGAGCAAACGGATCTGGTCGTACATTCGGCCGCGGTGACCGACTTCGGGAGACCCTGGGAAGTGTATGAGTCCGTAAACGTAGGAGGGACACGAAATGTGCTGCAGTTCGCTGCCGGATATGAAAAGAAAGTGATCCCGCTTATCCATGTAAGCACGGCGTACGTGTGCGGGAAGCGAAGTGGCAGGATTTTGGAGACCGAGCTCGACGTAGGGCAGAGCTTCGGGAATCCATATGAGGAAAGCAAGTTCAACGCGGAATTGCTCGTGAGGGCTGCTGGGAAAAATGGGCTGCCCTACATAATTGCGCGTCCGAGTGTGATAGTGGGGTCATCTCGCGATGGTCACGTCAGAGATTTCAAAACGATCTACACGGTGCTGAAGCTCGTCACCGAGGGACGCGTGAGATACCTTCCTGGAAATTACGATGCAACGGTAGATCTGGTCTCGGTCGATTTCGTGAGCAAATCAGTAGCGGCATTAGCGGCGGAGCCGATGACGTCAGCAGGAAAGACACTGCATATCGCGTCCCGAGCACCAGTGACAATGAAAGACTTTAGTGACGTGATAGCAGAGTATCCAAATCTGCGGGTGGCGCGCTTCGTTCCGCCCGCAAGCTTTGATGAATCCAGTCTGTCGCCGATTGAGCGAAGATATCACGAGCGGGTTATAAGTCTATTTGCGAGCTACTTTACCAGGAGGGTGTTCTTTTCGACGGAGCTGGCATCTGAACTGATTCCCATCCAACCGGTTAGAGGCATGCCGCTTCTCCGCAAGATGATCTCGTTTGCCGAGCGCGTCGGCTATTTGGGACGATTGAAGAGCGATCATGAGGCGGCTTCCGGAACAGCCGGGGCTCAAGCCTTATAGTGTCGATAAGTAGCTGTGAGAGGAGCCGTAACCACCGGCAGCGTTGCGCGACACTCAAGGGCGACGTGCGCGGGTACGTGCGGGTGTTCGCCGGCGTACGCCAGCCGCCTATCGTCTATTGATGGGAGTGCTGCAGACGATCGGCTGTGGACGACACGCGATAACGTTCAACTTCCGTCTTGGCCGACAATCGTGTGGTGATCGTTATAGAGCATACAAAGGGAGAGCCCATCAGTGGAATTCCTCACCAGGAACAGCTCGGCGACGGATATTGGCAAGGAAGCAGGTGGTAAGGGCGCGAGCCTTTGGAGGTTGGCTCAAGCAGGCATTGACGTGCCGGAGTGGGCGATCGTGCCTGCGCGGTTGTTTGAAATATTTCTCGAACGCGCCGCAATCGCTAAACATGTAAAGCGGCTCGCAATGGACGCACGCCCGGAAACATTCGCCGAGACCGCTTCGAAAATTGAGCAGCTCATCCTTTCAGCGGAGATTAAATCCGAAAAGCAGATAATTGAGAATGCATACGGGTCGGTCGGATCGAGGCGGGTGGCAGTGCGCTCGTCCGGTATAGACGAAGATGGTGCGTTACACTCGTTTGCGGGTCAGTTCAGCTCCTACTTGAATGTTACCTCACTCGCAGGTGTGCTTCAGTGCGTCAAAATGTGTTGGGCATCTGCGTATTCGGCGCGCTGCCTTACGTACCGTCACGCGCGCGGGATGCCGTTAGCCCCAGTGCGAATCGCCATTGTCATTCAGCGGATGCTTGATGCGGAGACTAGTGGCGTCACATTTACTGTGAACCCTCTCTCTGGGCGCAGCTACGAAATGCTAGTGAGCTCCGTGTATGGTCTCGGGGAAGGGTTGGTCTCTGGAGCAGTGGATGCTGACACGGCTGTTGTCGACAGGACCAGCGGTCAGGTCGTATGTAAAACGATTGGACGAAAGCATCAAAAGGTTGTCCTGAGAAAAGATGGAGAGAACTGCGAGACTGTTCCTGTATCTAGAGAAGATCGCCAGCGTGTCTGCTTGAGCAATGATGAATTGTTGAAACTGTGTAAGGTTGCGTCAGCTATCGAGCATAAGCTGGGTCATCCCCAGGATGTGGAATGGGCCATCGCAGGAGGAAAGATCTATATCTTGCAGGCCCGTAGGATCACAGGTGCGGACGCCCCCATGCTAAGGGATGAAGATCTACGGGTCTGGGACAATTCGAATATCATAGAAAGCTACGCTGGAATAACCGCGCCGCTGACCTTCAGCTTTGCTAATCATGTGTATCATATTGTTTACCGAGAATACTGCCGCACGCTCGGTGTCCCGCGGAAGCAAATTGATCGAATGGATGAGTGGCTTGGTAGCATGCTGGGATATCACAATGGTAGAGTGTATTATAACTTGCTCAACTGGTACAAGGTAGTGCGTCTCGCACCCTTCTACGACCTAAACCGAAAGATGCTCGACCTCACGATTGGTGCACAAGAGAGCATTGCTGATGAGCTTGCGGCGCGGCTGGTTCCAGTGGAAGGTGGGCGATTGCTACGCAGTTGGGTTAGGGTGGCAGGAGCGGCATTGTTCTGGTGGCGCTTTATGTTTGTCGAAGCGTCAGCACGTCGCTTTGTTGAGAGGTTTTATCGAGTTTACAGTGCTCATCGCTACCGGGACTACAATAGCATACCCGCTGAGCAGTCGCACCGGATGCTCCGATCTCTCATGCGTGAGATACTACCTGAGTGGGGGCGAATGATTGTGCTAGAGCAGTCCATCGGATTTGCTTTGGGATTTCTCCGAGAACTAACTCGGCGGTGGCTTCCGCAAGCTCCTGAAGGCTTTTTTTACGAGATGACGCGGCCCAGTGAGCATGAACTAGAATCCATGTTGCCAATTCATGCAGCTGCCAAGCTAGCGAAGGCGATCTCGGACGATACTGCGCTCTGCAGTACCCTCCAAGAGACACCCTCCAAAGAGTTATACGTGAAATTGAAGGGGGCAGAGTCTGAAGCAGAGAAAAGGTTCTTTAAGCAAGTAGAAACATACATTGACCAGTTCGGAGACCGGAGTGGTGACGAGCTGAAGCTCGAAGAGCCAGATATGAGAGAAGATCCGACCGCTTTTTTTGAGATGTTCAGAGGAATTCTGTCGCAGGCTAAAGTGCAATCAAAGCCAGCAATTCGAGAAGCACCGGAAGAGTATCTCGCCGCTAATCTGACGGGGGTACAGTACATCATTTATCGTGCTGTTCGCGCCAAGGTGAGGCGTACACTTGCGGCGAGAGAGCGAGTACGGTTTTGCCGTACGCGCGCGTTTGGTATGGTGAGGAGGATAGTAAATGGAATCGGAAAGGACCTGGAGCGTCGCGGAGCGCTGCGTCACCATCGCGACATCTTTTGGCTGAGACTGGAGGAATTGGGCGGATGGATCGATGGAACGAGAGGCCAGCGCGAGCTGGCTGCTATCATTGAGGTTCGCAAAGCAAATCGCTCGTACGACGAGGAAATGGAAGCTCCTGGTCGCTTCAAGACGTCAGGGATCATACGTGACATAGACTACATTAGAAACGGTTGGACATTGAGCAGCGAGGCGAAGGAGAGTGTTGGCGGACAAAGGCAGCTTACTGGCACCCCCTGCAGTCAGGGTACGGCAGAGGGCGATGCCATACTTATGGATGAGCCGGCCGATGCTGCCGGTAAGATATTGGTAACGTATCGAACCGATCCGGGCTGGTGCACGATACTTCCGTCAGTGTCCGGGTTGCTGATTGAGCGTGGGAGCCCGCTAACTCACGTTGCGATTGTCGCTCGCGAGCTCGGGATACCCACGGTCATGCAGATAGATGGACTAACAAAGAGGGTACAAACCGGAATGAGGCTAAATGTGGATGGGTCCAATGGTGTGGTCCGCATTCTCAGGCCGGACTCGCGCGAGGAAGCGTGAACATGACCGAGCGCCGCGTAATGGGCATGGCAGCTGATCGTGAGCAATTACAAGAGATTCTCGACCAGACATTGCAGAACGTCGAGCTGCCGCAGGATTGCGTCATTGTTGCAGAAGGATCGCTGGCCGAGGGATTTGGAAACAGTCGATCAGATATTGATTTCCTTGCGATTGCGGAATCGGACCAGGAATTCCTTACAATTCCAACAGTAATGTTCGTGGGAGGGCGTCGGGTTGAGGTGCGGGTTCGCTCGGCCGAAAACATGCTAGGGCAAATATCGAAGCTTCTCAAGGCAGCTCGCCTTGGCCCGGATGCGATAAGGAGGATCGACGAAGAGGACCTTGACCGTTGTCAGCGGTTCGTAAATGCACTTCCGCTTAGAAGGCCGGATCGGTTTGTACAGCTTCTCGATTGCGCGCCGAAGCGAGAGCTAACACAAGTGATAGCCAAGTGGGCAGCTTTGCAGGCATTTGATGGGCTGTTGAAGGTTGGTGCTCTGCAAGCTCTACAGCAGTATCAAGAATCGGCAAGCTGGGCGCGAACTGCGTTGGCGTTTGGGGTGAAAGCGATTCTCGCAGAAGCGGGAGAGACATATCTTGCGAAGAAATGGATTTCCTTGCAGTTGGATCGCGCAAATATTGATGGGACGTTGAAGCGAAGAATTGCTGAGTTGGAGAGTCCCGTCAGGTGTAAACTTGGCGAAGCGGAATATGTGCAGGCAGTAGCTGGTCTTCTTAAGGAGCTAAAGGTCTGCCCGATAGACATCGATCATAGAAAGTTCGTGCTGCGACGAAAAAGGGGAGTCACTACCTGGGAAATCGGGACACGCGTTCATGTGTTAGACAGAGATCAAAACGTTTTTGCGTTTAATGCGTCCGGTGGAAGAGCTTGGCGGAGTTTGAGGTTTAACACCGGTCTGCCCGAGGTGACCGCTAACCTGGCTATTGAAAGGCAGGCGATCGGCGCGTTTGTTAGCGATTGTCTACGACATGGCCTTATCGAGCTGCATTATAAAGGAATAGGTTGTATCGTAGCTCCAAAGCCGACTGGTCTGATACCCACCACGATCGCGCCTTTGATGTCGATGAACGGGATAAATTTTGAAAAAGAGGAAGCGGAGCCGAAGATCAGACTTGCGCCAATATCGGGTCGGCGATTTGCTGCAGCCGGTATGGAGCTTGTGTACGCCAATATGGTTGTGGAAAACGCGTTAGAGGACGCGCAGGGAGCGCTAGTTGCGGAGCAATGGGGCGTTTTTGAACGATCAATTCGCCGGATGCTTCGCTTTGCCTGCAAGACCCTGCTAGCTGCTTTTGGGATCCATCCCTTGCCGGCCGTCGAGGAACTCCCGAGATTTGTAGGACTCCTGGAGGCAGCTCCGAGTGATCTTAGAACAAGAATAGTTGAACTGGATAGATCTCTTGCGGTGGATTGTGCTGAGGCCGCATTGTCTGCTCTCGAACAGATAAACCAGGTTGTAGTTGGTATTCGAGAGGTGACGCTGAGTAGCATCTTTCCGTCGAGCTTTGTGTCTGCCATCGAATGGCAGAAGACACTCGGCATAGGATACGATTGGGCTCGTCTTGGTGCATATCTGGACGCAAAGTTCCCGCTTGACCAAGCACGCGATTTGATAGCGGCGGGGGGGTGTCAACCAAGCAGCGAGGAGAATTCTTGTTCCGTTTCTAAGCATCAGGCTGAGAATTAACGCATTTGGCGCGAAGCAGCGGTCCGATCTCAATATCGGATGCAGGCGGCAACCAGCCTGAGCTATTGTCTTGCTATTCTCTCCTCCAGAACCCGTCAGCCGTTCCGCCTGCGAGGTTTCCATGCCGCGGAGCTGAATTGTCCTGTTGTAAATGGTCGCCTTGGCCGTTCGTCGTTGCGGGCGAGGTTCGCCATGTTCGAGGAGGCTTATGCTGCTTGCATTGAGCAATCTGCTTGCTGTGAACGGCTTTCCTTCATCTGTCACTCGCTGCGCGAGCGAACACCAACTGATTTGTTAGGACTGTTCGGGGTGGATCGATTTTGCGAAGGGTTTCAGGATGAAGTCGGATAGTACCAGTGGTTGCGAAAACGCGAGTTGTCGCATATAGGTTGTGATTGGATAACAGGGAGAAACACGGTACCTTCAGGTTCGGTGCGGTGAAGCCCGCTGCTTGGATCCGGAGGTATGTGTGCGAACGCCGCGCGGAAACAAATGGCCTCAACAAAAAAACGAATGACCGGTAAGGACCGAATCGTAGCCGATATGCACGGCGCGGCTACTTTGATAAGGAAATTGGCCGAGCTCAAAGTTGAAGCGTCGAGGATCAATCAACTTAAAACAAGCAGGCTGGATAATCTACTTGACCAAGCTATGTACGAGGTAGGCCGACAGATCGAGACAAACGGGCGGTCGGGATAGCTTTCCCCGTTTTATCAACATTGTATCTAGTCGTTGTTCGGCCGTAACACTCGCGACAACGCAGGGCTGACTCGAGGCGACGTCAGTCATCGCGATCTTGCGCAAAGTCTTATCAGAGTGTTTGTTCGTCTGTGCGAATACAGTTGAGTACGGGCTACGAGCAGTGAGACTGGCGCGGAGCTTGCGGCGTAATGTCATATCCAGACGTCGATTGTACTTTGCGGCGAACTCGATCAGAGTCCTGCCACTGTCAGCGAAGCGTGAGAACAGCTTGTCTCAACGAGGTGAACGGTTTCTGATTCCGCACTAATGCCGTAGGCTATCCTAAAGCCTTTACGGCGGGTCTGAACCCAGCTTAACCGGGGAGAGATGAGTGTTCACGGCTCTCCCGAGCCCGACCCGTCTTGGGGGGCTCATTGTCTTGCTCTTACTCCCGTGTGTGTTGGGCTCATCCTGGTACTTGCATTTGGCTATTTAATCGGCGCGCTGGCCTCTTGCGACTTCATGACCGCGGCGCTTAGCGACGGGATCAAGGCGTGAGTGTCAGTCATAGCGAAACGCCGATTATTTGCGATATGCAGGTTTTGGTGAGTCGGCGGCAACTATCGAAGCTCTACCTTCGCCTCGATCAGACCGGTGCAATTGTCGCGGCTGGTCAGTAGAAAAGCTATGACCACAATATTATGTACGAGTGGTTTAAATCTGCAATGGGCTGACGACCAGATCGGTCGTTAGAGAGATCCAGCCGACGATCTTTACAAGAGTCTTCTGGTGGGGTCTGAGCCAACTTTAATTCGCTTTGAAAGCAGGGCGTCGTTGGTACGTCACCGGTTGGCGGGCGTTCTTTAATTACGAGACGAATTGGTGAACAAACGAAAGTCAAATCCGTGCCTTGAAACCAGATGCGGCCAGGAGCAGGGCGAGCTCATGATCTGAATGCGATTCGAGATCGAGAATTGCACGATAAGGGTCTCCCTTTAATCCTAACAGCAAAGCGAACGCGGGTTCCGTCTTTAGTCCGCTGATCCGTTTATCAAGGATTGCTTTCTGAAGTTCTGCACCAGCCAATGTCAGTAGCCGGCGCTCAACGACGAAGTGACGCCATCCCTGTTGATGGCGAACAGCCTTCGAATGACCGAAGATCTCGAAACGCCAGTCGTGCGCCGTAAAGGACCCTATCACCGGCCGACCCTGCGTAGTCCATTGGCGCAGCGAGAAATCGGCCTCATTGCTATAGGAGCTCCACAAGGTCGTGGCGAATGCCGCGTAGTCGTGAGCACAGCACAACACGTCCACATCACTAGTCGGCAGATCAAGCCCAAGCGGTGGCGTGCCAGCTATATGTGGGTCGTACTGGGCGAGATACGTCATCAATCGGGTACGCTCGACAGCTTCAAGATATCCAGTACGTGTCATTAGGGCGTGCCAACGAGGAGGGCTTTAGCGGGCCTCTTCCGTCCAGATCGTAGTTCCGATAATTCCGAAAGACCAATGTGCTTCACGAGTCCTCCTTTCATACCTGCACGGGCGACTATATCAGAGTGAAAAGGTTAATCGTGCTATACAGGCAGAACAAAAATGTAGATGAGCGCGGCTGTCCAAGCTGATCGGGCGTGCCTGGAACGAGAATGGCGGTAGGTACGTTGGCACAAGAGCGGCTTTGTTTTGAAGCGGATTTTGACTCCGCCATTCGGTGGGGAGGTCTCTCCTGCCAATCCGACTAACGGAACAAAATCAGCGGCTTAGCCATTCACCGAGTTCTTGTTCTAGAACTCGCATTTCGAAACTTTATTTGCGTTGTGTTCTTGACTAGACTGGAGCTTTAGGTTGCAGCAGACGACCTTCGGTGATGCTGACGCCACAATTCGTCTGCGGACATAACCGATCAGGAGCCACAGTGTCGAAGAATGAATTCGTTTGAGCAGCGCAAGAGACGGCCGCTAGAATGTTGGCCGTCCGAATGCGGACCGCGCGAGCGCCGTCACGGATACATAGGCCGATTGCATCGAGACAGAGCGTAAGATGGACCCGGATGCAACAATTCACGTGCAACGTTCCATCTTTGTGTTCTGTCGGACTGACGGCGTTAAGCTAACGGATGAGCGGCCTCCTGCCAGTTCGGACAGATCGGAAAATTCATTGCGATGCAATGGCGCCTTGATCAAGGAGCGGCTCGACGCAGCCAGAATCCTCGACAGTTCGTTCTCCGCGGCGATCGCGAGAGACGCAGGTCTCTCAGGCGGTGTCGCAGGTTAGGCATCAAGATGGCGCGCGGGCGTCGGTGATTGCCGACGCGCCAGAGCGGCTGCTCCGCAATCATCCGGAGACGGACTTGGCTGTTGCGACCTTCAGCCACTTCCAACCTGCATATTTGTCCCCCGTCTGACGCAGATGCGTGTAGCGCTTTAGGCTCGACCAGGAGCGGTGGCCCGAGACGGCTGCGACCTGAGGAACGTTGCGGCCCATTTTGCCGCGCCGTCAGTCAGGTGGGCTCATGACCGGGCTGAGACGGCTCTAACACGTGCTGCGCCGCGATCGCCTGGTCGTTGTCGTCGGGCTTGTCGCGGTGGTGACGCTGGCCTGGACGTACCTTGTCATCGGCGCCGGCATGAATACCGAGATGATGGCCGAGATGCCGGACTTGGAGCCGATGCCGTGGACGGCGGTCTGTGCCGCGCTCCTGTGTGGCGGTTTTTCAGTGATTGAGAGGGGGCGAGGTCACGAATTTGAGGATCCCGGTCATCCTGGAATTTCATCGAGTGACCCTTCGGATCCATCTCTCAACGAGCAAAATCATGGCATCCAATCTTGAGATCGCGAAAAACGGCTACGAGCTTTTCCAGCAGGGCGACATTCCGACCCTCGTCAACGACCTTATCGATGACGGTTGCACCTGGATGATGCGCGGTCCCAGGGACAAGTTGCCCTGGGCTGGTCGTTTCCAGGGCAAGCAGCAGATTGCCGGTTTCTTCGCGAAGGTCGCCGAGAATATCGAGTTCAGCGAGTTTGCGCCGCGCGAAATGATCGAGCAGGGCGATACCGTCGTTGTCCTGGGTTCGTCGTCGGGGCAAATGAAGAAGACCGCAAGGTCAGCAAGAACGAATGGGCCCATGTGCTGAAATACAGCCAGGGAAAGCTGGTGTTCTTCCGGGAATATTACGACACGGCTGCGGAAGTTGCCGCAATGTCTTAACATGCGGCGAAATCGGAGGGCGCCGCGTGGAGCCCTTTCGGTTTCCTGGCTTCTGCAGTCGAAGGCGAAGCCGGGTGGGCTCCTATTCAGCAGGTGACGTGAAAGAGGCCGATCTTCTTCGCATGCGAATTGTTGAACGTATGTATCGCGTCGGGTGTCGGCAGCAGCAGGACCACGCAGCCCTTTCGTGCGAAATACGCTTCGGCTTCCGGTGATAGATGCACATTGCCGAACTGCCCCGAGCCTAGAACGAGCTGCTCGCATCCCTTCTCAAAGACGAACTTCGCTTCGTCCTCCGAGACGACATGCGAGGTGCCATAGTACTTCTTCGACAGCTTCTTCTTCCGCTTTGCCACTTCGCCGGACAGACGAATGATCACGTCGTGTTCATAGGTCTTTCCGTCAATCGTGATGGTGCCGAATGTCGTGCGTTCGATCTCCACGGACTGACCGCCTTATGATTTCAGCGTGAGGGCCCGATTCGGCAGGCGCGCCCTGCATCGATGTCCGGGCACTCTGCATCGCGTCGCTCGCCAGACTTCGGACGGCGGAAGTGCCGGCCAGCTTCGGTGGAGGCGAGCAACCGCTTGTTGCCGCTGCGTCCCATCCCAGTCAAACTGAAAAATACGTCAGATTGCCGCTTGCGACACACCGTCAAAGAAGTACAGCCGGTCGGGATTCAGCGCGAGGCGAAGGCTATCGTGAACTTTAGCTTTGACGGTCGGCTCCACTGCCGCCACCATCGTGTTGGGGCCCACCTTCACGTCCAAGAGTATCTGGGAGCCGAGCTTCTCGATGACTTCGACCACGGCATCGAAGCTTTGGGCCGCCGTGTCGCTGCCAGATGCGACGCGCAGGTCCTCCGGCCGGATCCCAAGCGTGATATTTTCTCCCACATGCCGCCGGAGCCGGCTCGCGATCGCGTCCGGCAGCTTGATGCGGATGCCCTCATGGCGAGCCCAGAGCGCGCCCTCGGCGTCGGTCATCTCCACCGTCGCGAAGTTCATGGCTGGAGAGCCGATGAAGCCTGCGACGAAGCGGTTGGCGGGCTCGTTGTACAGCTCAAGCGGCTCGCCCACCTGCTGAACCACACCATCCTTCATGACGACGACGCGATCGCCGAGCGTCATCGCTTCGACCTGATCGTTAGTTACGTAGATTGCGGTGGTGCCGAGGCGGTCGTGGATCTTCTTGATCTCCACCCGCATCTGGATGCGCAGCTTGGCGTCGAGGTTCGATAGCGGCTCGTCGAACAGGAACACCTGCGGATGGCGCACGATGGCGCGGCCCAAGGCGACGCGCTGCCGCTGGCCGCCGGATAGCTGCCGCGGCTTGCGTTGCAGGTGGTCCTGGATGCCAAGGATTTCGTCTGCGGCCTTCACACGTTTGTCGATCTCGATGCGACCGATCGCCCGCATCTTCAGGCCGAAGGCCATGTTGTCGTAAACGCTCATATGCGGGTAGAGGGCGTAATTCTGGAACACCATGGCGATGTCACGGTCCATCGGGGGCAGTTCGTTCACGACTCGATCGCCGATCAAGATCTCGCCCGAAGAGATCGATTCGAGTCCAGCCACCATACGGAGCGTCGTCGTTTTGCCGCATCCCGAGGGGCCGACAAGAACCACGAATTCCCTGTCGCGAATGTCGAGATTCACGTCCCTGACGGCGTAGACCCCGTCAAACTTCTTGTTCAAGTTCCGTATGATGACCCGAGCCATGGCTCACCTTTCGACGGAATTGCGGTCCCCTTTGCGTTCGCCCTTTAACAGAGCCGGTGATGCCGGCGACGTAGTACTCGACGAAGAAAGAATAGATCAGCGCCACCGGTACCGAACCGAGAAGGGCGCCGGCCATCAGCGAGCCCCAGTAGAATACGTCGCCGCGGACAAGTTCCGAGGTGATGCCGACGGAGACCGTCTTCTGCTCCGGCGAGGACAGGAAGACGAGGGCATAGATGAATTCGTTCCACGACAGGGTGAAGGCGAAGATTCCGGCTGAGAGGATGCCCGGCACGGCGACCGGAAAGACGATGCCATCGCTTGCCAGCGGGTCGCGCCGTCGATGCGTGCACATTCCTCGAGCTCACGCGGGATCGCCTTGAAGTAGCCCATCAGCAGCCAGGTGCAGAACGGGATGAGGAAGGTGGGGTATGTGAGAATGAGCGCCCAGGGCGTATCGCCAAGGCGAAGGTTGCGGATGATATCGGCGAGCGGAATGAACAGCAGCGTCTGCGGTACGAGATAGGTGATGAAGATTCCCGTGCCGAGGCTGCCGGCGAACGGAAATTTGAGCCGGGAGAGCCGCATAACCGGCGAGAAGCCCGCAGAAAAGCGAGATCGCGGTGGCAAGCACGGAGATGAAGAAGGTGTTCAGCATCCACCTGCTGAAGAGCGTCTCGTCCAAAAGGTAGCGGATATGGTCAAGGGTAGGATGGAACGTCCAGAAGGGCGTGTAGTTCGGCGCTATCCACGGCCGATAGAGCTCGCCGTCCGTCCGCACCGTCGTCACCATCATCCAGTAGAACGGGAAGAGCAGCCCGACAACGAACAGCGCGAGCGGGAGATTGAAGAAGACCCAACGACGCCAGCGCGCACCCTCTATCATCAGTGTGTCTCCACGCGGCGGATATAGAGGAGCTGCACGACGACGACGACGAGCAGCACCGGGAACATGGCGAGCGATATCGCCGCGCCCTCGCTCAGCAGACCCGTACCGACGCCGATCTGATAGGCATAGGTGGCGAAGAGCTGCGTGGCATTGGCCGGTCCGCCGCCGGTTAAGACATAGACAAGCTGGAAATCGGCGAAGGTCTGGATCACCGAGAACAGCACAACGACCATGGTGACCGGCAGCAGCAGGGGCCAAGTGATGTAGCGGAAGCGCTGCCAGGGCCGCGCTCCGTCGATCGCAGCCGCCTCGGCCAGCTCCGGGCTGATGGTCTGCAATCCAGCGAGCAGGCTGATTGCGTAGAACGGCACGCCGCGCCAGACATTGACGATCATCACCGAGATGAGCGCAAGGCCGGGGTCGCCCAGCCAATTGATGCGGGCACGGATGATGCCGAGGTGAAAAAGTGTCCAGTTGATGACGCTGAAGGTCGGATCGAACATCCACTTCCACGCGAAGGTCGAGAGCACGGTCGGGATGATGAAGGGCAGCAGGACGAAGGCGCGCGTGAGCGCCTTTGCCCTGAAATGGCGGTTGAGCAGCAGAGCAAGCCACAAGCCGAGCGCCAGCTTGAAGATGGTCGTCACCGCCGTGTAGACGATTGTGTTCCAGACTGCGATGCGGAAGATGCTGTCATTCATCAGCACTGCGAAGTTCTGCAGTCCGACGAAGTTTCCGGGCACGCCCACCTTGGCGTCGGTCACGGCCAGCAGCACGCCCTTGATGAACGGATAGGCGATGAAGAGGCTGAGCAGCACCGCAGTCGGCAGCAGCAGGAAGAAAGCGAACCAGTGCTCGTTCTCAAGAACTCGCGTGACCGGCCCGCGCCGCGGTGCGGCTACATAGGGCCTTGCAGCGGCGACGGAGTCGACAGCCATCGAGCGAGCCTCCGAACGGCTGCCTCGGCGCTTCGGCCACGGGCCGAAGCGCCGAGGCGAGAACAGAACCTAGCGCGCAGAGGAAGAGGCTTCAAGCGGCGTAAATCCTTGCGACCTCGTCGTGCGCCCATTTCACCGCGTCTTCTGCCGGCATGCCCTGTATCGCCTTTGCGGTCATGTCGACCACTATGTACTTGCTGAGCACTTCGGCAGCGCCGCGGTTGGCCGGTCCCGCGTAGCCGGGGAAACGGCCGGCCCGTGCCGCCGTCCGGAAGGGCAGCATCACGGGGTCGTTGCCCCAAAGCTTATCCTGCTCCCAAACCGTGGTCGCCCCGACGGAATAGCCCTGCTGCGAATCGAACCACGCCTGATAGACCGGTTTGGAGGTGATCCAGCGCAGGAACTCCTTGCCGGCCTTTTGGTCTTTCACATACTTCATCAGCATGTTCGACATTGGCAGGTGATAGCCGAACTGGCCGGCAGTGCCCTTGGGTAGCGGCGCGTGCAGGATGTCCTGCCAGAGCGGGGTGCCGGTTTCGGTCAGATAGACCTGAGGCTTGCGCTTGGCCTCGAGATAGATGGAGGCGCCGTTCAACGTGGAGCTGATCGTGCCTGCGAGGAAGGCCCGGTTGTTGCTGCTGTCGTCCCAGGCGAGCCCACCTTCGTCATAAGCGTCGTTCCAAAAGCCGACAGCGAACTTGACGGAATCGACTGTCGCCTTGGAGTTCAAGACCACCGTCTTGCCGTCCGCTTCGACCTCCTTGCCGCCCCATGACCAAAGATACGGATACGCATAAGTCGGCGGGTCGCCAAAGCTGTGGCCGACGGTCTGCCCGAGGGGCCGGCCCTTCGCCTTGAGCTTCTTGCCGGCCTCGCGATATTCCTCCCAGGTTTGCGGGAACTTCGGGGCGTCGTATCCGACCTCCGCGAACCAGGACTTGCGGTACGCCAATTGCGCGCCGAGCACGCACCAGGGGACCGCGATCCATGTCTTGCCGTCATTGGCGACGACACGTTATTCCTCGTAGAAGCCGCCCTGCGCCTTGCCTATCTCCTCTGCGACATCGCTACGAAGCGCGCGATCTCGGGATGTCGGTCGTCGACATTTGACAGGCGCGTCTCGATAAACGTAACGCCGGAGTAGAACGGTTTGATTGGTGTGATGAGCGGTCGCACTTTCGAGCGCAATCCATCTGCGCCAATCACCAGGTCGAATAGCTCGGCCTGGCGGCGTTCGAAGACAAGACGATGCCGGTTAGCCTCTGGCAGGATGGCGCAGGGCGGGCTCCCCCAAATGACCGTGCCTTCGTCAAGCGACGAGAGCAGGAGATCGCGGAGAGCACCGCGATCAATCTCGGGCGTCGATTCCTCTTCATCGTCGACTGCCAGTGCCGCGCGTCGCACGCCGTGTTTGTCGATAACGCAGGTTGCTTGTCCTTCCGGACGTGCAACGGTGCTGAAGTGTCTGGTGAGGCCGCATCGATCAAGTGCGAGCTGCCCGCTTTTCTCGTGAAGGTCCAGGCTGCCGCCTTGCAAACGCGCATGAGCCTCGACGTCACGTTCGAAGACATGCACTCGCACGTTATTCATTTGCAAAAGCCGGGCAAGCGTAAGCCCTGCCGGGCCGCCCCCCACTATTGCGATTCTCTTGCCTCGCAGCAGGTGAGGCTTGGGTAGGTGCGTGTTATCTTCAGGCATGGGCCCATCCCCCATCGACCGTGATCTCGGTTCCCGTGATGTATGAGGAGGCGTCCGAGGCTAGAAATAGCGCGGCTTCCGCAACTTCCCGTGGTTCCCCCCAGCGTGCCATCGGGATCATGGCGGCAATCGCCTCGTTAACTTGCGGGTCAGCGGTGGCTGCTTCGGTGAGTGGAGTGGTCGTCGCGCCAGGCGTGATGACGTTGACGCGAATGCGCCGGGCGAGGAGGTGAGAGTCCATGGCGAGCGTGCGGCCAAACGCGCGGACGGCTCCTTTGCTTGCGGCGTAGAGCGGATCGCCCGGGCGTCCCTTGCAGGCTGCGACTGACCCGGTCAGGATGATGGACGCATTGTCGTTGAGCAACGGCAGGCTATGCCGCACGGCAAAGACCACACCCTTGAGATTTGTCCCGATCAAGGCGTCGAAATCTGCTTCCGTAAGTTCATTTAATGGCGGGGTTTGCGAAACGCCTGCGTTGGCGAAGAGAATGTCTATGCTTCCGAACTGACTGCCAATTTCGCGCATGGTCGCCTTGAGGATTTCTGGGCGTGCGACGTCGGCGACGAAAGCCCGAGCGCGATCGCCAAGGCGTTGCACCGCCTTGTCAAGCCGGGCTCGGCCGCGACCAAGGAGCGCTACTTCTGCTCCTTCTTCAATGAAGAGTTTTGCGGCAGCCAGACCGATACCGCTGCCACCGCCGGTGATGACGGCTTTCGTCCCCGGGAGTCTCATGTATCGCTCCAAGTCAACGGTTGTGGACTTACCAGGGGCGCTGGCCTAAATCAACGGTCGTTGATATATATAGCCGCATGAGTGCGAAAATATCGCCTGTTCCGCCGCGCAAGCGACGCAAGGAAACGTCCCCACGTGACGCCGAAGCCTCGCGCGCCCGCATACTGGAAGCTGCGAAGATCCGTTTTTCTCAAAACAGCTATGAGGGGGCGGGTATTCGCGAGATCGCCGGCGACGCCGGCGTAGACCCCGCACTGGTGATGCGTTACTTCGGTTCGAAAGAGGGACTCTTTCGGGAGATTGCCTCCAGCGCCTTCGATGCCAACGATATTCTATCCGGCGGCATCAGCGCGTTGCCCCAGCAGGCGGTGGAAATGCTGATGGGAACGTTAGACAGTGCCGAATGGCGGCGCGGCTACGATCCCTTGCGCTTGCTGCTAGCTTCGATCGGTAGTCCGGCAGCCGGGCCCATACTCTCCGATTATCTCGACCGGAACTTTGTCGGCCCGATCGCAGCAGCCATGGACCTTAAAGAGCGGGATGAACGGGCCGTGATCCTAGCGGCGCAAATTCTAGGTTTTGCCCTCATGAGGATTGCTCTAGCCGGTCGCAAGGGACGCCGGCCCCGTTGGGCTGTTTTACAGCGCTTGCTGACGAAGGCGCTTGACGTCACATTATCGGGCGGTTCTCGAGAAGGTGCGCTATGACATGATGACCCGGAAAGCAGCCCGATAACGAGAAATTCCCTGTTGGATGCCCGGTGCTAAAACTAGGCCCGTCACCAGCAGATGCGACGGCCAGTGGTGGAGAATGCAGACGTGCCCGCCCGTTACTGCAAATAATTTCCATGCTAGCCGAAGCCATGGTTGATTGTTGCGATCCCTCCGCGCCGAAAGCTTGTTACCCGGCTGCCGGCACCGTCGATGTTGTATTTCCTTCAGCGGACTCTTATCGCGGGGCGCCATCGGTGCGGTCAATGTTTCACGTTGTTGCGCCGACGTAGGCGGCAAGTGACGCGGATCACCTCGCGCATGACTCGCTCGCAGCGGCAAAACTTTCTTCGAGTAGCTTCGGATTGCCTTCCTGAAACACAGGTGTCATCTTGATCCGCGCAATCTTCCATCCGTCCTCGGTTCGGACATATTCGTGTTCGTATCGCGCATAAATATGCCAGAAGTCCCCGGAGTCGATCCGCTGATGGCGAGCGTGACCGTAGGAAAAGGATGTCGCTCGATCGCCGTCTAATTGTACATCCAGATTGAACGACATGTGCTGTGTTTCGACCAGTGCATATGCCAGTCGTGCCCAATCAATTAACGCAGAGGCTGCGATCGTCTGCGAAGGCTTCACACCGCCAAAGTCGATTGTAAGCTCATCGGCGAAGTAAGTGACGCGTGCGTCCCAGTTCTTCTCGTCCGTGTACCGAAGCCCCCGGTACAGCGTTTGGCTGATTTCGATCATACTCGCGATATCCTCGGGACAAATTGAGCTTTCTCTGGCCATGAAGGCACCTCGCATTGAAAAACCGGCTCTGCCCCGAGATATGGCTCATAGTGATCTGTACGAAAAAGCGACATACGCACCAAAAGCTAAGCGTAAGCTCGCGGCCCGTGCCGCCGCGGCCTCTAGCCTCTTGCCATGTTCACGGCCGCAAAAGCCAACAGACTCCCGGCAACTCCTTCGACGACACGCTGATGCGACGCTCTGACGGTGTCGAGACGGCCGATAGTCGCTACAACAATGCCCAACGTACCGTAGATCAGCGCGCAGAGGCTGATGAATATCCCGGAAAGCAGGACCGCCTGTTGGGCAATCCCTTCGCTCGCGTTCATGAAGTTCGGTAGGATCGCCAAGTACACGAGAAGGCCCTTCGGATTGAAGAAACTCGTCATGAATCCCTTCATGAGCGACGCTGGCGGGCCGCTAGGATCCAGAGAGAGCCTTGCACCACCGATGGCCGACCGGATCATCCGAAAAGCTAGATAGGCAAGGTAAGCGACGCCGCACCAGCGTAACGTCTCGAACAGTACCGGTGACGCGGCGACCAGCGTAGCAACGCCGAGCGCGGCCAACATTGCGTGCGTTAAGTAGCCGATGATGACGCCGGTGTTGGCGCGAAGGGCCGCCTTGCGCCCGCCGGCCAGCGCCTGAGCCGTGATGTAGATGAGGTCGGGACCGGGCGTGCAGACGAGCGGCAGCACGGTCGCCGCGAACACGATCGACTTGGTCATATCCATTGGACCGCCTCAGCCCGCGACCATGGCGCGGCGCATTACCCTCTGCGCCTTCGCCTGGTCGACGGTGAACGCCAGCGTCCCGTAGTGCGCTCCCCATGAGCCCGATCCGTTCGGGACGCGGGTGCCGAAGAAGATGTCGACGACGTCCTGCGTGCTGTGGCGTAGAAGCTCCGCGCCCTGCAAGAGACGCGCAACGGCCTCGGTCATCGGGCGAGCAACGAACTCGTCCTCGACGGCTTCGCGAACCAACGCTTCTGTGTGAAGGACCAGCGCGTCGAAGCGGCCGTCCTGGCCGAGCAGTGGACGGGTTTCGTCGAAGAGCGCCTGGATCGTGCGCGAGTCCTTCGTCATGGCCCGACGGACGTCCATGCACATCATGTTCGCGGTGCCTTCCCAAACGCTGTTCAACGGTGCTTCGCGATAGAGGCGAGCCATCGGACCTTCCTCGATGAAGCCGTTGCCGCCGTGACACTGCAACGCTTCGTAGGCGATGGACGGGGCGCGCGAGCAGTTGAAGAACTTGGCCGCTGGAGTGGCCACGCGGGCCAGCAGCTGTTCGTGCTCGACTTCCGAGAGTTGGTCGGTCGCCTTGGCGACGCGCAGCGCCATCAGCGTTGCGGCCTCGACCTCGACAGCAATGTCCGCGAGCACGTTGGTCATCATGGGCCGGTCCGCGATGGACGTGCCAAAGGCCTTGCGCGTGGTCGTGTGCTGCTGAGCCAGGGTGAGCGACTGGCGCATCAGGCCGGCGGAGCCGATCGCGAAGTCCAGCCGGGTCAAGTGCGCATGCGAAAGGATCTCGCGGATGCCGTGACCTTCCTCGCCGACGCGGATCGCCATCGTGCCCGCATATTCGACTTCGCTCGAGGCGTTCGACTTGTTGCCGGCCTTGTCCTTCAGGCGTTGTACGAAGAAGTTGTTGAAGCTGCCGTCGGGAAGCGTGCGCGGCAGGAAGAAGCAGGTCACGCCACCGTTCACCTTGCCGAGCGTGAAGAATCCGTCAGATTGCGGGACCGAGCAGAACCACTTGTGTCCGGTGAGTTCGTACCAGTGTCCGGTCTTCCCGTGATAGTCCTCGGAGTGGGAGAAGCGCGCGGTCGTCTGCGTCTCGCGGAGGTCTGAGCCGCCTTGCTTCTCCGTCATCGCGTAGCCGATGACAACGGACGGTTTGTCTGCGACTTCGCGGCGGCTGAATTCGTACTCGGTCCCTTTGACCTTCTCCGCCCAGATCGCGAGGGCGGGCTCGGCCTCGAAGCCGGCGTAGGAGGCGTAGGCCATGCCAGTCGGGCACGCGGTCCCCGACTCGACCTGATTCCAGACGTAGGACAGCACGGCGCGAGCGTAGTGGCCATTCTTCTGGTTGGTGCGCCAAGCGAGGTTGGGGACCTCGTGCTTCCACGCCAGCGACATCAGTTCGTGCCAGCTCGGGTGAAAGTCGACCCAATCGATGCGGTTGCCGAAGCGATCGTGAGTCTTCAGTTCGGGCAGATGACGGTTGGCGAGGCGAGCGAGCTCCTGCACTTCCTCGTCGCCGGCGATAGCACCGAGCGCCTCGCAGCGGTCCGCGGCCCAGGGCGCCTCGCGCGCGATTGCGGCGCGCAGCACGGCGTCGCCGGTGAAGGCGTTGAAACCGACGGCGGGCTTCGCCTGGTTCAGGACCTTGTGGGTGGCGTAGCGGCTAGCGGGAGCCTCGAGCGCGCCGGCCGAAACAGCTTGGGTCATGGACGTCTCCGCATCGGTTTTCTGGTTCCTTGATGTCGCGATCTCCCGGCGAACGCAGCCGAACTCGCGTTGGCCTGAACCGAACTGCAGTTCATGCCAGCTCAGCAAAACCTTCGAAAATAGAACCTAAATTCATCTCCGAGGCTGCTGAAAAATGCCAATCATCGCTAATTTCGCGCAATCATTGACATAGATCGATTTTCAATTCAAGATGAAAATGAATTCGATTTCATATTTGAAGATGGATCAGGCCATGGCAACCAGAGAAGTCCGTGCCCTCGACAAGAAGACACAGATCCTGCGGGCGGCTCGTTCCGTGGTGATGGACGGAGGCTTCCAGGAGCTTCAGATGAATGCGGTGGCGGCCGCCGCGGGTACAGCGGTCGGGACGCTCTACCGATATTTCCCGTCGCGCGCCGAACTTTGCGCTGCCATCGTCAGCACGGTCTCGCAGCGCGAGGTCGACGTGCTGTCTGGCATCGCGATCGCCGAGGGCGAACCGTCGCAGAAGGTAAGGGACGCGGTGCGTGCCTTCGTGTTGCGCGCCATGCGCGGCCGCCGTCTGGCGTACGGACTTATCTTCGAGCCCATTGATCCCGAAGTCGAAAGCACGCGCCTGAAGTACCGTCACGCCATCGCGCGCGTCTTCGAAACCATCATCAAGGAAGGAATCGCCACCGGCGAATTCCGCGAACTCGACGTCGAGGTCGCCGGCGCCTGCCTGGTCGGCGCGTTCATGGAAGGCCTCATCAGCGTGCTCGCGCCCGGCGCCGCCGGCGTCCCGACGCGTCCCGACGAGTTCGCGGATTCCATCGCCGATCTCTGCCTCGCCGCCGTGGCGAAGCCGGGCCGAATGCCGGCCGAGCAGCGGCCCGCCGTCGGCACCGCCGAACCCATCGCATTGAAGAAGCCGTAGGCGGCGCAGCGCGCACCACCGCGATCCACGAACCTCCTCAAATGGGGGCGGATCGCAACAAGGAGGAAATTATGTCTCGCCGAACCTGGGATGCCGCTGGTCTGCGCCGGCGCCCGGCTAACTTCGCGCCGCTCACGCCGATCAGCTTTCTCGATCGCGCCGCGCACGTGTTTCCCGACCGCATGGCGCTCGTCTACGGCGATCACAAGGAAACTTGGCGCGAGCACGCGCTATTCTGCCGAGCGGTTCGCATCGGCGCTCCACGGTGGTGGCGTCGGTCGCGGCGATGTCGTAGCGCTCCTCATGGTGAACACCCCGCCGATGCTCGCCGCGCACTTCGCGGTGCCGATGGCCGGCGCGGTACTGAACACGATCAACACACGGCTCGACCTCGGGACGGTCGCCTATATCCTCGAGCACTGCGAGGCGCGGATCCTGATCGTCGACGCCGAATTTCTCGATACGGCCCGCGGAGCCATCAGAGGTCTCGCCGCGCCGCCGCGCGTGATCGTCTACACCGACCGGACGGCAGGTTTCTCGCGTCCGGAGGGCGTGGAGGATTTCGGCGACTTCGTCGATACCGGCGACGATGCGGAACTCGCAGACCGTCCAGACGACGAGTGGACGCCGATCGCGGTGAACTATACCTCCGGTACGACGGGGCGGCCCAAGGGCGTCGTGTATTCGCACCGGGGCGCGTACTTGTCGGCGGTCTCGACGATCGTTAGCTGGGACGTCCCGAAGGGGGCCGTGTATCTGTGGACGCTGCCGCTCTTCCACTGCAACGGCTGGTGCATGCCATGGCTGCTGGCGCTGCAGGGTGGCAAGAGCGTTTGTCTCAGGCGGGTGGATCCCGAAGCCGTCCTCGATCTGATCGTCGAAGAGAACGTCACGCACTATTGCGGGCGCGCCGATCGTGCACGGCTTCATCCGGGATGCGGCCCGCAAGCGGGGCGTCGTGTTCGATCGGCCGGTCGCCGCGCTGATCGGCGGGGCACCGCCGCCGGCTTCTCTGCTTGCCGGCATGTCGGCAGTCGGCGTCACCCTTACGCACATCTACGGTCTCACCGAGACCTATGGTCCGGCATCGATCTGCGAATCTCAGTCCCACTGGAGCGAACTCGATCTCGCCGGCCAGGCTGACCGTCAGGGCCGGCAAGGTGTCGCCTACGCTTTGCAGGAAGGTCTAACGGTGATGGATCCGCAGTCCATGCAGCGCGTGCCGACCGACAGTGCGACCGTAGGTGAGATCATGTTCCGCGGCAACCAGACCATGATGGGCTACCTCAAGGATCCGGAGGCAACCGACCGCGCGTTTGCCGGAGGCTGGTTTCACACCGGCGATCTGGCCGTGCTGGAAGAAGATAACTACGCTCGGATCAAGGACCGCTCCAAGGACATCATCATCTCTGGAGGCGAGAACATCTCGTCAGTCGAGGTAGAGGACATCCTGTACTCGCACCAGGCGGTCTCGGCCGTGGCGGTGGTTGCCATGCCGGACGAGAAATGGGGCGAGGTGCCGGTCGCGTTCGTCGAACTCCGCGAAGAGATGTCCGCCAGCGAAGCGGACCTGATCGCGCACTGCCGCGGTCGTCTCGCTGGTTTCAAGTGCCCGAGGCGCGTCATCGCCTATGTGTTGCCGAAGACGTCCACCGGCAAGATCCAGAAGAACGTGCTGCGGGATGCCGTGCGGAGCAACGCGATCGACGCACTTCATACCGGCTGATCGTTTTCACTTGATCAGCGCGACCGCCCGTCGGAAGTGCGGGTTGTCCGCCGTCTGCAGCCATTCGAACACGACCATCTCCGTCGTGACGATCTCCGCCCCATGGCGTTCCATGCGGCGGAGCGCGGTTTCCTTGTCCTCCGGACGGCGCGAGCCGAGCGCGTCGCGCGCGACGTACGTCTTTCTGGAAGCCTGCAGCAGGCCGAGCACCGTCTGCTGCACGCAAACGTGGGACTCGCAGCCCGCGACGACGACATGCGCGTCGGTGGGGACGCGGTCCAGGAAGCCGTCTTCCCGGCAGGCGTCGAAGAACTGCTTATGGACCAGGCCATCCTTCTCGACCGCTATGTCAGCCACGGTAGGCCCCAAGCTCTTCGCGTTCTGCTCGGTGAACAAGCGCGGGATTCCGAACAGCTTGGCCGCTTCGATGAGGCGGTCCGCGTTCCGGACGGCGGTCTCGCCGTCCTGGATCGCCGGCATCAGGCGCGACTGGAAATCGACGACGAGGAGCAGCGAGCGCTTTGGATCGATCGTCGCCACGGCGTCATTCCTCGGTCAGGTGGGCGATTTGATCCTTGACGTATCGTTCCATGAGATCCGGCGCGGAAGCGCCAAACATGCGGATGCGGCCGGTGTGCAGCAGCAGGAGAAGCCCGGTGGTGTGGGCAAAGCAATCGACCACGAGCAGGTTGGCCTTCTGCCGCGAAGCGCCGAGTTCGATAGCAGCGCTGGCGATCGGCCGCAGCGCGGATTCGAGAGCTGCGTTCAGCGTCTCATCCCGTTCATGTCCGAGACCCGCCGGCTTCATGCCGCCGCGGAACAGGTAGAAGCCGAGGTCAAGGTCGCGCGGATTCTCCGCGTAGTACCGGAAGAACGACATGGCAGCCGCCTTAAGCCGCTGCGCCGGCGACTTCGCCTGCGATACCGCCAAGTCGACCGCGGCGCCCAGCGAGGCGAGGGAGGACTTCAGCACCTCCGCGTAGATCGCCTCTTTGGATTCGAAGTGGAAGTAGAGCGCGGCCGGCGTGTACCCGGCGCGGACCGCGATCGCCCGAAGGCTCGCGCCTTCGAGCCCTTCTTCCGCGAAAACCTGCTTCGCGGCATCCAGAATGAGTTCCCGCTTGTGTCCGCTGACCGCCGCGCGCCGGCTCTGCCGCTTTTCGACCATCCGTCCCTCGAATCCAACTTGACAACGATTTTAACATTGTTAGAAATCTAACGGCGTTTAAATATTCGAACAAGATGGAGTGGCGCCATGCTGATGTCGGGTGCCGACTACCGCGAATCCCTTCGAGCCTACAAGCCGCGGGTCTTCGTGAACGGAAACGCCGTGGCGAGCGTCGCGGACGAGCCGCTGCTCGCGCCGGGCGTCGCCGGCGTCGGCGTCACCTACGATTTCGCGCTGAAGCAGGAGCACGTGCCGATCATGACGGCGCGGCAGGGCACGTCCGGTAAGACGGTGAACCGGATGCTCCACATCAACGAGACCTCGCAGGATCTGCTGTTCAAGCTCGAGGCCGTCCGCTTGGTCTGTAAGACCGTTGGCTGTGCACAACGCTACCTGACGCATGATGCCCTCAACGGCATCTACCAGTCGACGAAGTTGACGGACGATCGCCACGGCACCGACTACAGCCAGCGCTTTCTCGCCTATCTGCATGACATCCAGGATAGGGATCTGACGCTCGGCGTGGCTATGACGGACGCGAAGGGTGACCGCTCGAAGCGCCCCGGCGCGCAGGTCAATCCGGATGTCTACGTCCACATCAAGGAGCGCCGACCGGATGGCATCGTCATCCGCGGCACGAAGGCCATCGTCACCGGCGCGCCCTACATGCACGAATTCCTCGTGATGCCCTGCCGGACCCACAATCCGGAGGACAAGGACTTCGCCGTGTGCTGCGCCGTGCCGTGCGATGCGCCCGGCGTCACCATCGTAGCGCGCCCGGCGGGCCGGCCTGGCGAAGCGTCGGCGAAGTTCTCCGCCAAATACGGCCAGTCCGTCGGTGTGGTCATCTTCGACGACGTTTTCGTACCACACGACAGGGTCTTCCTGGCCGGTGAGACCGAGGAAGGCGGCTTCCTCACCACGTCCTACGCCACCCACCACCGTCACTCCTGCATCGGCGCCCGCGCCGGGTTCGGTGATCTCCTGATCGGCGCCGGCGCGCTGATGATCGAAGCCAATGGGCTCGACATCGAACGTCATGCGCACATCCGCGAGGCCATGGTGGAGCTCATCACCATCACGGAGAGCTTCTATGCCTGTGGCGTGGCCTCGTCCGTCTACTGCACGAAGGATCCGGCCGGATCTGTGATGCCCGACGCGGTTTTCTCCAACATAGGCAAGCTCCTGCTGGCCACGAAGATCTACGATATGCACCGCGTAGCGCATTACGTTTCGGGCGGCCTGATCGTCGCCTTGCCGGGTCCGGAGGAGGACCACAACCCCGAGACCAAGGCGTCGCTCGCCGCGGTCATGGGCGGCCGGCCGGACATTCCCGCCGACAAGCGGGCCGAGGTGGCACGCTTCATCGAGGACCTGACTGTCTCGCACGAGGCCGGCTGGTACTCGGTAATCTCGCTGCACGGCGGCGGCTCGCCGGAAGCGATGAAGCGCGAGATCTGGCGCAACTATCCGGTGATGGAGAAGATCGAGCTGGTCGAAGGTCTGCTCGATCGCGGCATCCTTGATGAAGGACGCCGCGTTTCCAAACAGCCTGGCCGCTGCTGCGCGACCGGGTGCCAGGTGCCGGAGCCGCCGCAGAAAGCCGCTCTGCCGGCGCTCGAACGCGCGGCCGAGTAGTCCTTCGGCTCTCGCCCGACTTTTCACCTACGTCCCGTGGATGGCGGGCGATCATATCGATCGCCCGCAGCCTCCGAGGTGTGTCATGAGCAGTTCCTATCGCGAAGTCTATGATCGCTGGACGGCGGATCCGATTGGATTCTGGAAGGCCGCGGCCGCCGACATCGACTGGTTCTCTGCGCCGTCCGAAATCTACCGCGGCAACATCGAGCCATATGGCCGGTGGTTCGCCGACGGCGTCTGCAACACCTGTCACAACGCCGTGGACCGCCACGTCACCACCGGCCGCGGCGAGCAGGCCGCCATCCTCTACGACAGCGCTGTTACCGGCACGAAGCGCTCGATCTCCTATGCCGAACTGCTGCGCGAAGTGCAGGCCTGCGCGCTGATGCTCGAAGACCTCGGCGTCAAACGTGGCGATCGCGTACTCCTCTACATGCCGATGGTGCCCGAGGCCTTGTTCGGTATGCTGGCGTGCGCGCGCATCGGCGCCGTCCATTCCGTCGTGTTCGGCGGCTTCGCGGCGCCCGAGCTCGCGACGCGGATCGACGATGCCGAACCCCGGGTCGTGCTGTCCGCATCCTGCGGCATCGAGGGAAGCCGGGTGGTCGAGTACAAGCCGCTCCTCGATAGAGCCGTCGAACTGGCCAAGAGCAAGCCGGAAGCCTGCGTGATCCTGCAGCGCAGCCGGGCGAAAGCGAACCTGACCCCGGATCGCGATCATGACTGGGAGTCTATGACCGCTCGCAAGGTGGAGGAACTCAGCGCCGGCCGCAGATCAGAATGCGCACAACTCGCCGCGACCGATCCGCTCTACATCCTCTACACGTCCGGAACGACCGGCAAACCGAAGGGCATCGTGCGCGACAACGGCGGTCACCTGGTCGCGATGCGCTGGACGATGAGCGCCATATACGGCATGTCGCCTGGCGAGACCTTCTGGGCGGCCTCCGACGTCGGCTGGGTCGTCGGTCATAGCTACATCACCTACGGACCGCTGATCACCGGCTGCACCACCATACTCTATGAAGGCAAGCCGGTCGGAACGCCGGACGCCGGCGCGTTCTGGCGTGTCATCTCCGAGCACGGCGTCAAGGTGCTGTTCACAGCGCCCACGGCGATCCGTGCGATCCGCAAGGAGGATCCACAAGGCAAGCTGCGGGCGAACTACAAGTTGAAGGGATTCCGCGCGCTATTCCTCGCCGGCGAGCGTGCCGATCCGGAGACGGTGCGCTGGAGCGAGGAGGTCCTTGCCGTTCCGGTGATCGATCACTGGTGGCAGACCGAAACCGGCTGGTCGATCGCGGCGAATCCGATGGGGCTCGGGATCCTACCGATCAAGCACGGCTCGCCGTCCGTTCCGATGCCGGGCTACGACGTGCAGATCCTCGACGGGAGCGGCGGCCGCGTCGCCGCGGGCGAGATGGGCGAGATCGCGCTGAGGCTGCCTCTGCCGCCGGGCGCCGCCGTCACTCTGTGGAATGCGGACGACCGCTTCAGCGAAAGCTATCTGTCGCGATACACGGGCTACTTCAACACGGCCGATGCTGGATATCTCGACGAGGACGGATACGTTTGGGTGCTCGGCCGGACGGACGACGTCATCAACGTCGCCGGTCATCGGCTCTCGACGGGCGCGATGGAGGAAGCGATCGCCTCGCACGCTGCGGTCGCCGAATGCGCGGTCGTCGGCTGCAAGGACGAGCTCAAGGGTGAGCTGCCTTGCGGCCTGATCGTGCTGAAGAGCGGCGTCAACGTCCGGCCGGAAGTCGTCGGCGAGGAGGTTGTCAGCATCGTGAGACAGAATATCGGACCGGTCGCGGCCCTCAAGCGCGTCGTTACCGTCGATCGATTGCCGAAGACCCGTTCGGGCAAGATACTGCGGTCGACGATCAAGAAGATCATCGACGGAGAGCCCGTCGTCGTGCCGTCCACGATCGAGGATCCCGGCGTGCTTGCCGAGATCGAACGCGTTCTGAGGGGCTAAAGTGCGCCTTTGAACCTAGAAATTGCCACCGGCTCGCGACCGCAGACGATGGGAGTCAAACACTTGTGACTATCAGGTCCGATGGCGAGACATGAGCGGTAGGCCTGGTCGGCGCGCGCGCCATTGTCGCGCATCAACGATCTCTTCCCTTGTGTATTGCCGCATCCGCCTCGAGCGCCTGCTTCCCCTTTGTGGCCCACAGCGCCCGCGCATGTTCGCCTTGGTCGCTCTTGAGCCTGTCGGCCATCCAAAGCAGCGCGCCGAGAATGGTGGCCCGATCGTCACCGGTCAGGTCCACGATACCGGCTTTCGTGACGAGGCCTCCGAGCTCGATGAGATGCCGCGTGCGCCTGCGCCGCTCGACATGCCATGCGCGCATGTCAAGCCGCGCCCTTGCGGCTTGATGCCGGTTGCGGGCCGTCCGGTTGCGAAGGAGCGCCGTCCGTGTTGCGCTTAGTTGCTTGCGCAGTTCGCCTCGCCCGGCTTTGAAAGAAAGCGGCGCCGCGCTTACCCCATGCCTCCCTCTTTCCGGCCTCTTTTGTCTCGGCTAGCACGATCAGCGCGCCCGCCAATTCATCAGCGCTGAGGACGTCGGCTCCGGTAGCGATCACCAGTTCGCCAAGCTGCTGCACTTTGCGGCTCTTGAGGTCACGCGCCTTGTCCCCAAGTGCCTTCAGTTCCGCATCAAAGTCCCTTGGCTTGCGCATCATCTTCTCCGTCGGTGTCGATGGAGAAATGATAGCCGGGCACCAGGGACAATGCTGTAGGGTCATCAAGACGGGCTGAGACAGTGCGATCCCTCCCGAGATTTTTTCGAGGGAGGGCGCGCTTATACGTCGTGCCGACGTGCGCTTCGCCGTGTAGATGATCTGGCCGCGATGGCGATCTATCATCTTCACGTCAAGGTCATTGGCCGCAAATCCGGCTCAAGCGCGGTGGCATCAGCCGCCTACCGTTCGGGCTCGCGGCTGCGCGACGAGCGCTTGGACCGCAGCCACGACTTTTCTGGCAAGCGCGGCGTCGTCCATTCCGAGGTGATGCTGCCGGAGAATGCGCCGGAGGCATGGAGCGACCGCGAACGGCTTTGGAACGATGTCGAGTCGTTCGAAGTCCGCAAGGACGCGCAGCTTGCCCGTGAGGTCGAATTTGCCCTTCCCCGCGAGATGAGTGAGGCTCAGAGCATCGAACTGGCCCGCGACTTCGCTCGGGCCAGAATTTTCAGGCTCCCTCCGTCACGGGCATCAGGATACAATCTATACGGGTAACGAATCGGGGTAAGGTTAGACGCGGATGGCCAAGGCGGACCATATTAAGAAGCTCGTCGAGAAGAAATAACGCATCAGCGCTTTGCTGTGGCCGTTGGGCTGGAGCATGAGACAGAGGTCAATATTCATCAGCTGCTGCAGGATTGTGGAATGGGGGCATTGATTTATGAGCAGGCATATTTTGGAAAAATGGGCGAATTGCGAAGTCGCAGCCGGGCGCGAGCCCTCCGTGGAGACCGTCGACGATTTCGAGCGCGTGCTCGGCGACGCAGCCGATGAGCGCCCTCTGCAGACCTTCCTGGCATCCTTCCCCGTGTTGCTCGCTCCTCTTGCCCAGCCGGGAGGAAAGATCTGGTGCCTTGACCGGCCTCGGCTCGGGTCCGAATTCGTACCCGATTTCCTGCTCGCATCCGTTACATCGATCGGATTCCTGTGGACAATGATCGAGCTGGAAAGCCCTACGGGGAGGCCACTGACGCGAGTGGGCCTGCCGGCCAAGAAACTTGCAGAAGCCCTCAAGCAGATCCGCGATTGGCGTACATGGCTCACAGACAACGTCGCATACGCTCGCGGCGAACTTGGGCTAAAAGATATCGATTCTGTGTGTGCGGCTTTCGTCGTTATTGGCCGTCGCGCCGGGCTTGATCCCAAACAGATCAAGACCTACCGCGCCCTGTCCGCTGATGGGGTGATCGTGATGTCCTACGACCGTCTCCTCGAATACGTGAACCGCGCGGCGCGGGGAAGGCAGGCACGGCATGGATAACGTCGAAATCGAGCAATTCTTTCGCGAGACAAAAATAAGTATCTGGCAAAACGCATCTCTCCGCGAGCCTCAGATCGAGGGCTACTTTGCCATCCGCGAGCATTTCGCAAATAGCAAGGAAGGTTGCTACGTCCAGCTTCCCGTGGGGTGCGGTAAGACGGGTCTGATGGGGCTGACGCCGTTTGGAATTGCGCAGGGGCGGATTCTGATCATCGCGCCAAACCTGACCATACGCGAGAACATTCGCCGCGAACTCAATGTCAGTAACCCGAACTGTTTCTACAGTAAGCGCGGCGTGTTCGTTCCGAAGAACGGTCCTTACCTGTCGGAGCTCAAGACAGGTGCGAATATTCACGACTGCGATGCCGCGCATATCGTGGTTGCCAATATTCAGCAGTTCTCGGGGACGCGAAACAAGTGGTATGAGGCGTTACCGAACGACTATTTCGATATGATCCTCGTCGATGAGGGACATCACAACGTCGCCGACACATGGACTCGCCTATTTGCTTACTTTGACGAGGCGAAGGTGGTGTCGTTCACGGCCACGCCGCTGCGATCCGACGGTCAGGTGGTCGCCGGCGAAAGAGTCTACCGGTTCGGTTACGCCAGGTCGATGATCATGGGCTTTATCTCCCAGATCGACGCCCTGTTCGTCAAACCGACTGAGCTAACCTTCACCGTCGAGGGCGAAACCAAGACGCTCGGCATCGACGAAATCATGAGGATGCGGGAGAAGGACTGGTTCAGCCGCGGCGTTGCGACGTCGGAGGAGTGCAATCGCAGCATCGTCAATGCCTCCGTCCAGCAACTCCATCACGTGCGCACACTGGGTTCGCCGCGCCAGCTGATCGCAGTCGCGTGTTCCATTCGCCACGCAACGCAGGTTGCCGCGCTTTATCGCGAACACGGCCTTCGCGTCGAGGTCCTGCATAGTCAACTCAAAGAGGAAGAGCGCGAGCGGATCGAAGCCACGCTGCGTAGCGGCGTCACGGATGCCGTCGTTCAAGTGAATATTCTCGGTGAAGGATACGACCTGCCCACGCTGTCCGTCGCCGCGGTTTTCCGTCCGTACCGAAGTCTTTCGCCTTACGTCCAGTTTGTTGGGCGGATTCTCCGCCTCGCGCAGCCGGACGTTCCTTATTCTCCGGCTAATCATGTTTTTCTGGTGTCGCATGTCGGTTTAAACGACGAGCGCTGGTGGAGCGACTTTACCAATTTCGATAAGGATGATCAGGAATTCTTTCACGAGTTCCTTCAGGGAGAGTTGGAGGTCGATGCCGAGGGAGAACTATCCCCGCGCATGACGCTTCGTCCCTTCATGCGCGTTCTGAACGAAGTTGTCGAAAGCTATCACCGCAAGGGATACCTCAAGAAGATCGACGACGTCATGATCGGCGATCTCTTTGCAACCATTCGTGAGAAGGGTTTCGATCCCACAGAATTCGGTCTCAACGAGGAGATTGTCAGGAAGCGACTTGCCGCGGCGCAGGCCGAGGGGCAGGTGGCAGCCTTCAATCCCGTCATTCAGCCGCAGGAGCGCCGTGAGGCCCTGAAAGGGCGGCTGCAGCAGGAGGCGCGGTCCATCGCGGACACCGTCCTGAACCGGCTCAGCCTGCAACACCGCGGGCGGAATCTTCTGCGGTGCTTTTCTGGAAGCCACAACTCGGAGATTCTGATCCGGCTCGCGAGCGCAGAGCAGAACAAGGTCATGGGTGTTGAATCCGGGCAACGCCAGTCTGCCGACATTGGACAACTGGAGAGCGCAGTCAACGCTTCGCCGGATATTGCCGACCGGCTATCGAGCCTCGTAAGGGAGAAGCTGAGGAATGGCGCGCCCAAAACAGATGGTTAAGCGATCCGAAATCGAGATCGCAAAGGCAAGACGCACCTGCAAGTTTACGAGCGAGGCGATCCCAAAGGGCGCGATATGTCTCGTCATCTACGATGGCCCACGCGACCGATCCTGCTACTCGCAAAAGGTGGCGGTTGAAATGATCAAGCTCGCACGCAAGCGATTGGACGAACTGGAAAGCCAGCTTGCGCAGGCCGGAGTATCCTGACGGTCAGGACTCGTGCGGCGCCGGCTACCGTGTGCTCGAATTGCACCTCGAAAGCAGTTCGGACTGAGTACGACTGCGACCAACAGAGCGGGGCAGGGCACGGAATCGGCGATAACCACGCGGCATGGCAATATGATCTGCCGTGACAGGTTCTGCCCTCCTGTTAGTGAGAACCAGGATGCATGTTCGAGATAAGTGACGGTTTTGAGACGTCGCCTGTCTTTGCTAGTGGCGCGGCTCGTCCGCTTCATAAAACGGGGTCTGGTAGGGGCGACCATAAAATTTCTTTTCGCCAGCATCGATCCAACTTAAAGTAGTAGTGTCAAACAAGGGGGCGAACATGCGGGGTGCACCACTTCGTATCGAGAGGCATGACAATCAAAAGAGCCTGGGGCCAGACGCGGCTGACGGCGCAAGCGGCGTGGAGAAGTGGGCATTGGCGGCGGCCAAGCTTGTGCCCGGGGAGGTCGTCGCAGCCTATCTTGCGGGCAAGGCCATCCTGCAAGGGCCGCCGCCGTTGGACATAATTTGGTGGTTGGGATGGACTATTCTTTGCCTTGTGGCGGTCTTTGGCTTGCGCCGGTGGATGACTTCAGACACGAGCGCCGGCGTTCCCGCCGAGTGGTCAGCAGTCATCATGTCGATGCTGTCCTTCGTGATTTGGGTCTTCTCATTCGGCGATGTTTTCAAATTGTACGGTATCTGGAACGAACGGGGATCGGGTCTTGCCCTGATCGCCTGGACGCTCCTCGCGCCTCTCATTCTGTTCGGACTTAAAAGACTGTTTCGCGAATAAAGCGACCCGGTGCATGCCGTTTCCTGCTGGCTCGATTCACATCGAGGAAGGGTGGCTGTCGTCGCAGCTCATCTGGCCCGAGTCAGGTATGACTCCGGTTGATCTGGATGCATGGTGGCGGTGGCGAGGGCGCAACCTTGACCTCTACGACAGCAATGTCGGCGCACGAATCGACGCGATTAGGGGCATAGAAAGAGTTGTCCAGGGACTTGAAGTCCTCGCCAAAGGACGGGCAGGAGGCATCCTGCCGATCTCCGGCGGGAAGATTGCCGACCAAATGCCGTGGGAGGCGCTCGAACGTGGATTCATTGACCGCGCCCTCGATTATCATCCGGTTCGGGCCGATGGCACGATAGCCGCAGCACCAATGGACCGCACGGGCGCGCTCAGGGTCGCGCTGCTGATCGGACATGAGGGCAACGACAAGGTGTTCGCGCGTGACCAGCAACTGGCACTGTTGAAAAGTGCCTTCGCCGCGTCGGCTCAGGTCAAGGCACGCATTGCCGATGCCGATGCGATCGCGACGTTGGATCTTGTAGCGGTGCCGTCTGACAAAGACCGGAGTGACTTCTTTGCAGATGCCGATCCGCACGCGGTATTCTACTTCGGTCACGGCCGGGCGGGCTCAGTACCGGCTCTCTGGGTCGGTCCGGAAAATGGCGGCTGGCTGCCCCTTGAGCGTTTGGCCGGATACGGGACCAACCAGAATCCCTTTCCGGCGTCTTGGATATTCATTGCGTGCTCGATTGGCGAGGCGCCGAGCCATGATGCCGGGCCGGCGGGTCCCGAAGCCTTCAGGATTCTCGCCACACGCGGCGCGAGGGCCATGCTTGCGATGCGTGCCCGTATAAGACCGCAGCTTGGCCAGATCGTCGCCGCGTCGCTGATCGAAAGCCTCAGCGGCAAAATTCCGCTTGAGCTCGCCGCGGCTACGGCACGGAAGACGGCGCGGCGGGCCCGTGAAAGCGGCACATCCTCCCTTGTCGACTGGGCTGCGCCAGCCGTCTGGAGCACCGTCGTCGGCCCGAAACCGCCGCGTAGCGCTGATATACCGCCGCAACTGATTGCCTCAAAACTGACACGCCTGGGGGCGGACGACCCGGGCGTCGGACTAGGTCCGCCCGACAACGACGTGGCGCAAACCGCCGCTCGGTGGGCGCAGGATCGGCGGGTCAGGGTCGATGTTGCCGGAACTGACGAGCCGGCGCTCGCCGCCCTTTTTGCCAAGATCGCGGGAGCCATTGCTGCGCAGTCACCCAGGCCGACATTGTTTATCCGCCTCAGGGAGGCCGGATCTTTTACGCTCCGCCTCGTCGAGTGGGCGGGCTCCATGCTGCCAGCGCTTGACGGGCTCGAGCGCGAGACTGTCATCGGCCGCGCGCTGCGGCAATTGTCTGGTCGTGATCTCGACGGCCTCGAGGCGCTTGTTGGCATTCCCGATATCGCGCTGATTTTCAGCTCGCCACCGAATGCAGGAGACACTACGGCCTGGGCCATTCTCGAGGGCGCTGGCGCAGATACCACAATCGTTCTCGGCTATGCCTCGGTCAATCAAGAGCAAAGGCCGCTCTGGACACTTGATCGGGTAGATACGGAGGCCACCATGCAAACCGCGCGCGATACCCTCGAACGCTATCCAGTGACCCTTGCGCTCCTTGCCGTCCTCGATGGTCCCGCCAAGCGCGAGGCCGTTGCGCAGATCACCGGCGAAGCAAGTGCGCAGATCCCTGCGGAGCTCACGATCGACATGCCCAGTGGCATCGTGCTTGCGCCTGGCGCCAGGGATATCGTTCGCTCCTCACTCCGAGACCATGAGATCGCGCGTGCCCATCAGCGCGCATTTGAAGCGCGCCAGAGCGTCCCGGCGTTGATCGAAAGCGATGATATGTTTGCACCCGTGCGTGATCTGGCCGGGGCAGGCGCGATCGAACTTGTCGATTTCGTCAATGCTCTCGCCACCCGTTTTGCTGGCGATTGGGGCGCTGCCGAATGGCTGCGGCTCGGGCGCTCACTGGAATCTGCGAGGGATCGCTGGGATGCCATTAACCCCTGGGTGTTGCTTGAGATCGCAAGCGCGCTCGTTGAGCGGCAAACGTTGCGGCAGGCCCTGCCTTGGCTCGATGCGGTGCAAACCGACGATCCCCTGCTGTGCACGACACGCCTCTCACTGTTGTCCGAAATTGCCAAGGCTGAAGGCACACCCGAGGCGCAGCAGCGGATGTGGCGCTATGCTCAGGATGCCTTGCGACGGATCCAGGATGCGGCAGCACAATCTGCACTGGATCCACGACTTCGCGCTTGCGCGCGCAATATGAAAGCGAATATTGCCCGACTTGATCTGTATTTTAACCACGACGCGGCGACGGCAAGGGCAACCTTCACAGCCATCCTAGAGGAGTTGAATCGGGAGGATGAAGCCACGGTCGCAACTTCGCTTGTTGCCACACTGCGCAATCTCGCTGAATGCCTGTTCGAATTTGAACCATTCCGGTCCGCGGCCACGGCGCGCGTCGAGGCGCGACAGTATCTTGGGCGGGCCGGTGATATTGCTCGCCGGTACGGCCTCGAATCGCTCGGTGCCGAGGCAGCCTACAGCACGGCAAAGCTCGACGAAGTTGAGAGCGACTGGGCGGCTGCACACGACCATTTGACTAGGACGATCGATCTCGCGCGATCGGCAGGCCATGCGGTATGCCAGCGCATTGCCGAAATGCGGTTGTTCCGGCTTTCCGTGCAGCATGAGAATGCGCCTTTCGACCACGCTCTCTTCACAGTCCGTCTCCGCAAACTCGAATTCCTGGAGTCGCACGTTTGGGCAAAGCGCTATGCTGCACAGGTGCGTGTATGGGCGGCCCGCGAGCTTGAACGGGCGGGCGACCTAGCTGGAATGACATTGCTGCTCGTCCGGAATATTCAATCGTTCGAGCCGGCTAGCGCAGATGACTTCCGACTCCGATAAGCACTTGGTCGCGCTAAGCCATGCGGGGCTGGCAACCGCGGGAGCTGTTGGCAATCGGGAAAGCTGGACCCGATTCAGAGAGCTGAGTTGGTCGGCCGCCTGGATCGAAGAGCACGACACACACGATCCATCGGCCTTTTGGCGGGGAGACGTG